>Ga0214473_10001441_pt1 | contig 31393 bp, 33 predicted proteins | sample RVTome_7_FD_203509 | JGI IMG/M metagenome (GOLD analysis project Ga0214473, IMG submission 203509) | Soil microbial communities from uranium-contaminated site in the Upper Colorado River Basin, Wyoming, United States - RVT98D197 | ecosystem: Environmental > Terrestrial > Soil > Contaminated >...
CTGTATCATGTCTATCAACCTCCTTTTGGCCTTTTGGTTTCACCTTGCAGGTGATATTCTATATCACCGAAACCTTTTGGCCAAAAGAGGTTTTTTTATTTTTTGAATCCCTATCTCTTTTTTAGGGTATCGCTTTGTTAAATATGTGTATTACCGTCGGAGGTTTTGACTGTTCGGTCCATGAAGAAACTCGAAGAGATGAATTATAAGCCAAGAACAACAAGAGCTGGGGAAAAGCAGTATCTTCGAAATTCTGAACAAGAGTTGCTATTCAGGAACGAATTAATTCAACATAAGAAAGGGAAAGGGGATAGGCAAAAGAATCCATCATTCCAAAAGAAAAGCCCCGACCGATGCCGAGGCTTTTCGATAATAATACTGGCGTCCCCAAGGGGATTTGAACCCCTGTCGCCGACGTGAAAGGCCGGTGTCCTTGGCCTGACTAGACGATGGGGACCCTCTTTAAATAGCGGATTGCGGAATGGCGAATGCGAAATTAAGTGTCTTTATTCCGAATTCCGCATTCCGAACTCCGAAATCAATTTGGTGGGCCGTGCGGGACTCGAACCCACGACTCTCTGCTTAAAAGGCAGATACTCTACCTCCTGAGTTAACGGCCCGTCTGATTCAGCGTAAGAGAAAATCCCCTGTATTGTCAAGATGAAATGGAAAGAGCTCTGGAAAACTGCTTTCCGCTCTCTAGAGATTTCCGGGCTTTTTCAGAAATCTCGTGGAAATCATCTCTTAAGGGATTCCTTTGAGAACGGGTTTTTCAGCTCGATCGTCTCATTCCTTTCAGAACCGACAGAGACCATCGCTATCTTTACATTGGTCAATTCTTCGATCCTTTTCAGATAGCGTTGCGCCTGAACGGGAAGCTCCGAAATCTTTTTTGTTCCCTTCACCTCTTTTCTCCACCCGTCTAATTCTTCATAAATGGGCTCGGAGCTTTCCAGTATTTTTAGATTAGATGAAACATGGTGAAGAACCTTTCCATTCACGCGGTACCCGACACAGATCTTCACCTTGTCAAAATCGTTCAACACGTCGAGTTTGGTGATGGCCACCTCTTGGATGCCATTGATCCTTATGGCGTGGTTGACCACCACCGCATCGAACCAGCCGCATCTTCTCGGTCTCCCGGTTGTGGCCCCGTATTCCCCTCCCTTTTCACGGATCCTCTCTCCGACCTGATCCTTCAATTCGGTTGGAAACGGCCCCTCTCCCACCCGTGTGGTATAGGCCTTTGCCACGCCGATCACCGAGTCGATCATGGTCGGACCGATCCCCGAGCCCGCGCAGGCATTTCCTGCCACGGTATTGGAGGCTGTCACAAAGGGGTAGGTCCCGTGATCCACATCCAGGAGAGCTCCCTGTGCCCCTTCAAAGAGAATATGTTTTCCCTTCTGAATTTCATCATAGAGGATGATCGAGGTATTCTTCACATACTTTTCAAGCTGTTTCTTAAACCGGAGGAATTCATCGAAAATCCCTGACAACTCGAAACCTTCCTCCTTCAGCACCTCCGAGAGATAGGCATTCTTCTGGAGGAGGTTGGCTTTTAGCTTTTTCCGGAAAACCTCCTCATCCATGAGATCAACCACCCGGATCCCGTAACGTGCCACCTTGTCTTCATAGGCAGGCCCGATTCCGCGGCCTGTGGTGCCAAGCTTAAAGACCCGGTCTCTCGCGATATCGATCCTCCGGTGGTAAGGAAGAATCAGGTGAGCCTCTTCGCTCACCATCAACTGTGAATCATCCTTTAAATATCCTCTCTTTTTTAATTCGTTAACCTCTTCGATCAATACTGCCGGGTCCACGACCACCCCGTTGCCGATCACGCACTGCTTATTCTCGTAAAGGATGCCGGATGGAATCAAATGGAAGACAAATTTCTCTTCCTTAAGAACGATCGTGTGACCCGCATTATTTCCCCCTTGAAAACGGACGACGATATCCGCATACTGGGTCAACAGATCAACGATCTTCCCCTTGCCTTCATCCCCCCATTGGGCGCCTACAATCACAATATTGGCCATATTTACCCTCATTCAGCCCTGTCACCTGTGAAGGGTGCGGGGCAGTTCAAATTTTCTTCCACCATCAAAGCTTGATCTGGCGGACTGAGATAATATTGGGCAACCTCAAAATCTCACCTACCATCCCCGGGGGCAGAGGAGAATCGAGATGGAGAAGGGAGATCGCCATTCCGCCCATTCGATCGCGACCGAACTGCATGGTGGCGATATTGATATCCCGATTTCCCAGCGCCATCCCGATATTGCCGATCACTCCGGGCCGGTCATAATTATTCACCAAGAGGATGTATCCCTCCGGAAGGGCTTCAATGAGAAAATCGTTCAGCTTGACGATTCGCAACTCTTTTCTTCCGAAGAGTGTCCCTGCGATATAGTTCTGCTCCATCTTCGACCGCACGGTCAGGGCGATCAGGCTGGCAAAGTCCTCTGCCTCTTCACTGGTTGACTCCGTCACCCTGATCCCTCTCTCCTTGGCCATAATGGGAGCATTGACAAAGTTCACCGTCTCACCCACAAACGGCGTCAGCAGTCCCTTCAGGACAGAGATGGTGATAGGTTTTGTCCCGTATTCTAAGATTTCGCCATGGTATTCGATCAGGACTTCTTCAATGGCATAATTCGAAATCTGTCCCAAAAAGCTCCCCAATTTCTCCCCCAGCCTCAGATAGGGCCTTAAGAAGAGGAGGATGTCCGGGCTGACAGCCGGGATATTGACCGCATTGCGGATTTCACCATGGACCAGATAATCGACAACCTGCCGAGATATGGCGACGGCCACATTCTCCTGGGCCTCTTCTGTGGACGCTCCTAAGTGAGGAGTGCAAACCACTTCCTCCAGTTCAAGTAGGGGATTTCCAATCGCGGGCTCTTTCTCAAAAACATCGAGCGACGCTCCTGCAACCTTCCCCGTTTTAATCGCCTCGTAAAGATCCTTTTCGTTGATGATTCCACCCCGGGCACAGTTGATTAGGATCACGCCATTCTTCATCTTTTTAAAGGCATTCTTATCAATAAGATTCCGGGTTTCATCATTCAAAGGGGTGTGGATGCTGATGAAATCTGATCGGCTCAGAAGTTCATCAAAAGAGACCAGCTCAACCCCTTTCTTCTCAGCAACGTCCGGCGAAAGATAGGGATCGTAGCCGATGACCTTCATCTTCAAGCCCCTGGCGCGGTCCGCAACGATCGTTCCGATGACTCCGATGCCGACCAGTCCGAGGATCTTTTGATAGAGTTCCACCCCCATAAACTTCTTCTTCTCCCATTTGCCTGCCCTCATCGAGGCTGTAGCCTGAGGAACCTTTCTTGAGATGGAGAGCATCATGGCGATCGTATGCTCTGCTGCGGCAATGGCATTCTCCTGGGGGGTGTTCATGACCACAATCCCCTTCTTGGTCGCCGCAGGAATATCGACATTGTCCAGCCCGATCCCTGCCCTTCCGATCACTCTCAGGTGACTCCCTGCCTCGATGACATCGGCCTTCAACTTCGTCTCACTCCGGATGATGATGGCATCGTATTCGGCGATGATTTGCTTCAGGTCCTCCTGCGAGAGACCGAGTTTGACATCATACTTCAGGCCCTTTGCCTGTTCCAGAACCTCCAGCCCCTTCTGGGACATCGGATCGCTGACCAATACCTTCATCACCTTCTCCATCATGCCTCCGATTGAGGATCACATTGTTTGAGGATCGCTTCGCTGCCAGGAGACCGCTCCGCTTGAGGACCACTTTGTTTGAGGCTTAAAGAATTTGTCTCTAACCTCCCACCTCAAGTTCTCCAAAGGAGAATGCTCCTCAAGCCCCTACAGGGGCACTCCTCCTACTTTTATTGATCCATCAATACCTCTTCCAGTCTTCTCACGCCCGCTCCCAGTTCGAAGCGATGACCCATCTCTTTCAGAAGCATCTCCAGAGCGGAGATGACCATCACCATATCCAGTCTTCCATAATATCCGAGATGGGCAATTCGAATGATCTTCCCCTTGGCGCGGTCCTGTCCCCCTGCCACCGTAATCCCGAATCTCTCGAAGAAAAGGTCCTTTAATCGTTCTCCATCTATTCCTTCAGGGATCTTGACGGCAGTGACCGCATTGCTCGGTGAATCCGGAGCATAGAGGCCGAGACCCAAAGCCTTTACGGCCTCACGGGTGGCCCTGGCCAGCTTTTCGTGTCTTCGAAAGAGGGCCTCCAGCCCCTCCTTCCGGATCATATTGAGCGACTCCCTTAACCCGACAAAGAGGGAGATCGCAGGGGTATACGAGCTCTGATTCTTCTTCGTAGATTTTAATTCCTTTTTGAAGTCAAAATAGTATTTTGGCAAATTAGACCTTTCGACCAACTTCCACGTCTTTTCACTCAGCGCGGCAAAAGCAAGGCCCGGAGGAAGCATCAATGCCTTCTGTGACCCGCTCACCACGACATCGATTCCCCATTCATCCATCGGGATATCGAAGACACCGATCCCTGTAATGGCATCGACCACCAAAACCTTATCTTCATATCTCTTCACAATCTCTGCGATCTCCCGGATGGGATGCCTCACGCCGGTCGATGTCTCACTGGCCTGCGAATAAACCGCCCGGATCGCAGGATCGGACTCCAGCGCCTTACGAATCGATTCCGGCTCGACCGCCTTTCCCCACTCCACATCGATGGGAATAAACTCAATCCCATAGGCCTTGCAGATTTCCCCCCATCTCTCCCCGAACTTTCCTCCCCGGATGACCAGGGCCTTGTCCCCTCTGGAAAGAATGTTGGAGACCGCTCCCTCCATGGCGCCCGTGCCAGAGGAGGTAAAGACCAATACCTCGTTCTTTGTCTGAAAAAGGTATTTCAACCCCTCCCTGATCTCTGCAAAAATCTTTTCAAACTCAGGCTCCCGGTGGTGCATGATCGGCTCGGCCATCTTGAGGAGCACTTCGGGTGGGAGCATGGTTGGACCGGGAGAGAAGAGATACTTCTTTTCCATAACAACCTCCTGGTATAATCTTAAGATAAAAAGTACGGATTATACCTGATTACTAAGATTATTTTAGATTACAGAGATTAGGCCATTAATCTCCTTACTTGACAGCTCTTATTCCCAAAGTTTATTAACAGCCCTACTTTTTTAATCACTGCAATCTTCTTTTTCATCTCTGTAATCAGACATCCTATTTTATACTCTTTATAGGATGTCTTCACTTTAGCCGCTAAATATTATGTGATAATCACCTCTATGTCAATATTTTCCTCATTTTTTGTCAGGCCCTCTTGATTACATCGATTAGGAACAGATTATACAGATTAGAAATACATTGAAAAAAAACAAAATCTGTTGAATCATTTTTCGAAATCTCTGGAATCAGAGAGGGAAAAGTAGTTTTTCAGAGCTCTCTTTCAACAACCTTGACATTCGAGCAATAATTCTCTAATTTTTATAAAGCCCTTACCAAGGAGGGGTAGACCCATGGACCAAATTCCAACCAAAACTCTGGCTGAGATCTATTTCAAGCAAGGTGATCTTCGGAGGGCATATGAGATCTATAAAATCCTCTCTGAGAAAGATCCCTTCGATCCGGAGATTCAGAAAAAGTTGAATGAATTGGATCAAGAGCTGAATCCCTTTCATCCCCCTGCTCAACCCCTTCCCCGCTCCAGGGAAGAGAAGATACGCTTCCTTGAGAGGTGGCTCGCTCATATTCGTGAAAGGAAAAAAGGGTGATACAGAACTCGTTTTTTGAGAAAAGGCAACGGTCTGTTCAGGAAATCATCGACTTTAATCAACTCGATGGAATTCTCTTTACCAATCTTGAGAATATCCGTTATTTCTGTGGTTTTACGGGCAGCGACGGGGCCCTTCTCATCGCCCGTAAAGAGACCTTCTTCCTGACCGATTCCCGATACTGGACGCAAGCCGAAGAGGAAGTCAAACAATCCCGGATCCTCCATTACAAGAAAAAACCGGATGGGATTGCCTCCCTCATTTCAGACCTTAAGTTGAAGAAGGTGGGTGTCGAAGGTTCCTCTTTCACTCTTTCATCGTACCAATTCCTTATGAAAAAATTGGGCGGCGAGGTGGAGTTCATTTCTTTGGAGGATGAGATCAAGAACTTAAGGGCGGCCAAGGACCCTCAGGAATTATCCCTCATCAGGGGGGCGATCGATCTCTCAACAAGGTCATTTACCCATATTATGGAGATGCTTAAGGAAGGATCAGTTGAAAGAGAAGTTGCGCTCGAAATGGAATTCTTCATGAAGAAAAACGGAGCTGAAGCGACCGGTTTTGATATCATCATCGCCTCAGGGAAGAGATCCGCCCTGCCCCATGGAAGGGCGAGCACAAAGAGAATCGATAAGGGAGACTTCATTCTCATCGATTTCGGTTTAAGGTCTCAGGGTTACCACTCTGACCAGACACGAACCCTCGTCTGTGGAAAACCAACTTCGGAACAGTCAAAGATCCATCAGATCGTCAAAGAGGCCCACGACCTGGCAATAGAGGCCATTCGACCTGGCATTCCCATCTGTGAGATAGACAGAATGGCAAGGGATCATATTAAAAATCACGGCTATGGAGACTATTTCGGTCATGGGTTGGGCCATGGGATTGGTCTCGCCGTCCATGAAGACCCTGTTGTGAATGGTGAAAATAAAGGGCTGATACAGGAAGGAATGGTCTTTACCGTCGAGCCGGGCGTCTATATCCCGCAATGGGGGGGAGTCCGGATCGAAGATATGATCCTCGTCACCTCTCAGGGAGCGGAGGCATTGACCTATCTTCCCGCAGAACTTACAGTGGTTTAAAAGCCCTTGACCATTGCTCAATAATTTCTTATATTGTTGTCGTCAGATTTACTATATGACTAAAAGACTTTGGACGAAGAGACTAATGTGCGGGCATAGCTCAGCTGGTAGAGCATCGGCTTCCCAAGCCGAGGGTCGCGGGTTCGATCCCCGTTGCCCGCTCCAAAATTTTTAAATTACAATGGACTCACTAAGATCTATCAACCCCTCAACTTCTTCACACAGAAATGTTCGGTAAATTCACGGATCGATATCAACCAAACACGATATCACACTCGACAACATACTTTTGATGAAAGAGATAAATGATGAACATTCTTGTCACCGGAGGAGCAGGTTATATCGGAAGCCATACAGTCAAGGAGCTTCTTCGTAAAGGCCATAAACCCATCGTCTATGACAATCTCCAAACCGGCCATAAAAAGGCCGTTAGGAACGCCCGGTTGATTGAGGGTGATCTCGCCGACTCGGAGAGACTAAAAGAGACTTTACGCTCATTCACCATCGAGGCTGTCATCCACTTTGCAGCGGACTGTTTGGTGGGGGAATCGATGGAAGACCCGCTAAAGTACTTTGCCAATAATGTCAAAAACAGTATCCAGCTTCTCGAAACAATGGTCCAGTTCGATGTTAAAAAAATTGTCTTTTCTTCCTCGGCAGCGGTTTATGGAGAGCCCCAATGGGTCCCGATCACCGAAGAGCACCCGTGCCATCCGACAAACCCTTATGGTGAAACCAAATGGATCTTTGAAAAGGTCTTGCAGAGGCTCCATCAATCTAAAAAAGTAGACTGCATTTCTCTCAGATATTTTAATGCGGCGGGGGCCGACCCCGAAGGCGAATTGGGGGAAGATCACACCCCTGAAACCCATCTCATCCCGATCTGTATCGCCTCGGCGCTGAAGGGAAGGCCTGTTCCCATTTACGGAACAGACTATGACACACCCGATGGGACCTGCCTCCGTGACTATATCCATGTCACAGACCTGGCGCTCGCCCACCTCTTGGCTCTTGAGAGCTTGAGGCAAGGAGGGACGTCTGAGGTTTTTAATCTTGGAAATGGGAACGGTTACTCGGTGAGAGAGGTGGTCAGAACGGTGGAAAAGGTGACAGGGAAAAAGATTGAGACGATTGAGTCACCCCGGAGGCCAGGGGATCCGGCTCGGCTGGTGGCCAGCTCTGACAAGATCAAAAAGGCACTGGGATGGGCGTCTAAATATGATGATCTGGAGACCATCGTTGAAACCGCCTATCGTTGGCATCTAAATCATCCCGGTGGCTATGACGATAAATTCGAAAAAGACATCTGAGGAACTGGCGTACGCTAATCCCTTCTTTTTTTCAGGTCTTTGACCGGTGAGTGTGCCTATCCCGCCAATAACGGGATAGGTGCTGAGCTTCATTGAAAAATTCGTTCAGAATGATCTCAATTACTCCCTGAATTGTCCGGTATCAATCCACTCCTTCTTCAAGACCGACCAGAAATCCTCAGCGTGTCCCCTTCAACACATTGAGGAGGTCAACCAGGCTGGTATAGCGCGAGGATCTTCTGAATGTCCTTCAGACGAAAAATCACTCTGTTCTTGTCATAGAGCGTCGTGACCAGATGGGCTGCCTGGGGTCCCAAGGTCTTTGTTGTCTTATTATATTGTCGACTCATAATGTTTCCTCTAAGGACACATTTTATGACAATAATATAACATAGTCAAGAATTTTGGATGAGGGTAGATAGAGAGTGGAGGAGGAGACATAAGTTGACTGAAAAATGGGTGCCTTACGCCAAGCCGGCTTCCCGGCAGGGTTTACCCCGTTAGAAATTCCAGTCCCGCTATAGCGGGACTCAAAACCGAGCCACGCATTATTTCTAACGGGGTAAATATCATTTCATGTTGTGCCCAATCAACGTCGCTTCTTGGGCAGCTTTACGGACCACAGGAGGGACTTCCGTGTCGCATATCCCCTGGGAAAGATTGATACCATTCACCCGGTCACACTCAATCGACATATTACGTATTTCAGATTGCAGGACCCAGTCGTGACGTTTGCTCAGCTTTAACATGACTAAAACCTCTGCAACCAGCTCTCAGCTTTTAACACAAATCAAGAATTGGGTTGACAAAAAGAACGATCTACTGTATAATTTTATATAAAGTAATACAGTAATACTTGGAGACCGTTATGGGATCGACCGTGAAGGTTAGGGAAAAATATCAGGTGACAATACCGGAAGAGGTAAGGGGGAAAATCCCCTTGAAAGTGGGTGAACGGGTCGAGGTCACTGCACGGGGAACCGAAATCGTCATCCGCCCCATTGTCGAAGTTCCCAGAGACCAGGCCTGGTTCTGGAACAAGGAATGGCGGGATCAAGTTTCCCAATCCTTGAAAGACCTTGAAAGAGGAAAAATAAAGGTTTTCAAATCCGTAAAAGAGGCCCGAAAACACTTTGGCGACTAGCATCGTCATTCCCGATACCGTTCTGAAAAAACTGAATGACCTTCCCAAAGAAATCAGAATTAAATTTTGGGAGCAGCTCGAAAGACTCACCGCAAATCCATCCTACCCAGGTCTAAGAAATGAAAAGCTAAAGGAAACTGACCAGTGGGCGTTTAGTATCACGATGAGCTACAGGGCAACCTACGTACGGAGTAAGATGGAAATCATTATCACCGCTGTAGGCACTCATAAAGAAGTCCTTGGAGATTAAAGGCATTTCGTCAGGCTGATCCGCCCCCTTGTTGATCTCATTCATTCACCCCACCCAATGGGACACGAAAAGGAGTACGTGTGATTATCATGTTTCACCCCCTCTTTGCCAATAGCTCATAGCTCATAGCTTATCGCAGAAAATAATTGAAAAATTCAGTTTACCCCGTTAGAAATTCCAGTCCCGCTATAGCGGGACTCAAAACCCTCCGGGGCAGAAGCCCCTCTGGGGCGGAGCCCGAGCCACGCATTATTTCTAACGGGGTAAATAGCCTGGAACAAAGGACTTAAAAATGTTGTTAGAAGGTTTCAACAGCTAGGATTGGACCAAACGTCTTCAATCTGGCGTCCATAACGTTATGTTACTTACTGCCTTAAAATCACTATCGCTTGATGCCATATGGCTTATTCCTTTTCTCTCCATAACCGCAAGATGCGCAGCATCTGCCATAATCAGACCATTTGTCTTTGCCTTCTCGAGAGCTAAAGCCATATCTTTATCCGTCAGGTCAAGAACCACCAGTCCGAAGTCTTTAAGCGTGTCGATGTATTCTCTGTATTCTGCCACAGGCTTGAAAACTTTTTCTCTGTTCCGCAAATCCTTCAAAAAACTTTTGATGTCTTGCAGGGTTACCTTACCTAAGAAGTTTGACGCGGACTGTATAATGAGCTTAAACATAACCTCTTCTATCACCAACGCCGATGTGAAGGCTTTAAGGTTAAAAGATTCTACCGTTTTTAAAAACTCCACGGAGATGGGATTCATATCAAAAGCATGATGCAGAAATATATTAGCATCTATAAAAATGGACTCTTTACCCTTAAAGTCTTTAAGATTTTTCTGCATAGAGTTTTTCCAATTCCTTCAAGGATAACTTACCTTTAACATGTCCTTTAAAGCTTTCCGTATAACTTTTCTTAAAAGGCAAAATAACAATACCTTCCTCGGTCACCTTAACTTCTACCTTATCGCCCGGGGATAGTTTAACCTTATCCCTGGCTTTCTTCGGAATAACGATCTGCCCTTTCTCCAAAACCCTGGCTACAAACATAAGTATTACCTCCTTTTATTCTAACTCCTTTTTCAGTATAACTTTTTTCGTAGTAATACTTCTATCAGGGTAATACCACATATCAAGCTACCTGTCAAATCATTTAAACCAACTAAATGTTTGAACCTAAATCCCTTACAACATTATATTATAGCAGACATTTAATCAGAGGTTTAATGGTAAAAGGATCCAAACGGCAGCCGGTGTAGAGCGGAGTGGCGTTTAGGTTTTCAGGAAAGATAGGAAGAGAACGGAAAGGTTTGCGGAGGTTAACTTATGGGGTGGGGCGGGATTTGGAATTATTCATATCAAAAGGTTGGTATTCGGGGATGATCTCCTTCAGTTTTGATTTGATGCCAGACCCATCCTGCGCATGGGCAAGTTTAACCAGTTCCCCGATTTTTTGGTTGAGCCATGCAACATCGCAGGGGTGTCCTTTCAGAACAAAGATCTTCTCATGGGGAGTCCGGACAATCCCCTCTCGAAGAGATCCTCAATCACCGCCCCACCTCGAATACGGCTGTCTTTAAACACTGGCTGCATGTGCATGGGTTTCTCTCCGAGGCGTAGGCTTCTACCCTCCGGGGCGTAGTCCCCTATGGAACGGAGTCGAGCCGGAGGCTCTCCGAGGCGTAGGCTCTACCCTCCGGGGCGTAGTCCCCTACGGGACGGAGTCGAGCCGGAGGCTCTCCGAGGCGTAGGCTCTACCCTCCGGGGCGTAGTCCCCTACGGGACGGAGTCGAGCCGGAGGCTCTCCGAGGCGTAGGCTCTACGAGCCGGAGGCCAGATGGAACAAAATAGATTTGTTTTACTTGAGGCTCGGCCGTCATGCGTCACATGCCAAGTTACGATTTTCATCAACGTCCCAACGGATAATGACGAGAATACTCTTGGGAGGCTTACCTTTAGTCTATCTTCGCCCATCTTGGCGCCCTGATCTTTCCGCGCCAACGGAAAAGAGAGCGCTGGTATGTCCAGTCCCATTCGCAGTCACAGTCGTAACAGAGATATTCTTCTTTTCTCGAAAATCCCTCTTCATTTATTTGATTCACCAGTTCAACATTATCTCCGCAACAAATCGGACAGGTGTTCCTCTTCTGTTCCTTCCTCGATCTTAAACGATACAGTATCGAAAGCAGAAAATTAAATTTGCCACGAACCATGAAGTTGAATTGCTGGGGGTGCAAGACTCCTATTTTATTCTGGACCTCATTAATTGACCGTTTGATAATAGACCCTCTTTCTCCTCTCACCAGGAAACTTCATAGAGATATAAGTTTTTGTCTTCTCAGCTTCCTCCATAAATTCAATCGCCCCGTGGTTTCTCTTGACAACATCCTCAACCAGTCGCAATTCGAGATCCGGTATTATTCCTTCCCGAGAAGGGGGAGTCTCTAATCGTGCCCCCGGCTTCTTGAAACCGGTAAAGGCCACTGATATCTCTACATACTTCACATTCTGTTTTGAAAGGATCTGATCTTGGTATGCTAACTTTTGAGAGATAATAGGTTTAGTTAAAAATTCTATACTGCCATTGAGAGAGTGCGAGGCCATACCATATTGAACAATGGTGTTTAAAATATATCTTAAGTGTTCATCTGGAACAGTGACTTCAGGAAGATCATTTCCAAAATGTTTAAATACCTCGATCTTCTTTTCTTCCAATTGTACCCGATGTCTCTCTATTAACTCTTCGATAAGGGTATGCACGGTGTTCATTTTTCGGATGGGGGTACTCACTTTAATATAGTCGAGAAAATGAGTGAGTACCCAATCGGTCTTCTCAATATCTTCCGTGACAACCCGGTAAAAAAAGTCACCGAACTCTTTATCTCTAAATTTCCCTTGAGAAAGCTGTACAATGTTTTTGATGGATTCCAAGGTACTTTTTGTTTTGTAAAACATTTCAAGAAAAAGTGGGAACAAAGAGACATGCTCAATTAGAGACTCTCGATCCCACCCTTCAAGGGAGGAGGCGGGGGAATAAATTTGAATACCCCCTCGGATAAGAAAGGGTCGCTTTGATTTCCCACCTCGTCTCTAGAAGCTATTCCAATGTAGTAAGTTCCTTGTTCCGTAGGGAATTCAGGCCAATCATCCGGAATGATCAATTCAGCCTTACCCGTAACCAATTTGGAGATGATTCCATCAGTAGTCTCCCCCTTGAACGTCCTGGAATCAAAAACCGTCTTATCCTTACTGGCATAGACCACATAGTGATTCGCTTCCGGAACAGGTTCCCACCAAATACGCCTTTTACGAATTTGCGCCATAAATCATCCTCCTTTCCTAATGTTTAATATGAATCGTACCATATTTTCACTCTTCCTTCATAGTAAAATCTTGCATGGCCCTCAACCGAGGCACGAAAATTCTTGCCCATCTCCATTTCGAAATCAGCCCTGTCGTCAAATCAGTGGGATTACTTCGAGGCGGGTTTGAAATCGGCGGAGGGGAATTTGGCAGGAAGAGCGGGTTACAGCTTGTAGCCCGCTTGGTGGGCATCATCGTAGAACATTTTCACGGTTTCTAAAGAATAGTCGTCTAAATCCTTTCCAACAAGAAACAGTTTTTTGAGAATATCGTTGGTTACAGTAATTACATGGCAACCGATCTCGTCAGCCTGGAAGATGTTCACAAGCTCCCGGGGGCTCGCCCAGATCAGCTCGGCTTTGGGAACCGACTTCAGGATCTCCACAGCCCTGGCTATGACAGGTACCGGGTCCCTTCCCGTGTCGGCAACCCGACCGGCAAAAATCGAAACATAGCAAGGGGACCCTCCAGCCACACAGTCCGCCACTTTCTTAACCTGGTCTAACGACATTAGGGCCGTAGCATTTATCCGGACACCTGCTTTGGACAACTTCTCCATCAATGCATACGAGGGTTCACGCCTTGTGTTCGTGATCGGGATCTTTACATAAACCTGGGATCCCCATGTGGATATTTCCCTCGCCTGGCGATCCATCACCTCAAAATCGTCTGATAGCACTTCGAAGGAAATTGGGCGGTCCGGAATAGCCTTTATGATCTCTTTGGCAAAGGCGCGGTAGTCAGAAACGCCTGCTTTTCGCATGAGGGTGGGATTCGTGGTGAACCCTTTGATATACGGTTTAGCGTACATCTCCAGCATGCCAGCCTTGTCGGCCCCGTCGGCAAAAATCTTTACCTTTAGGTCACTGACTGCTTTCATAGACACCCTCCACCTTGAACGTTTTGAATGTCGGGATCGCTTAAGATCTTCCTACGCCAACCCATAATTATGCTCTGGAATCTCCGGAGCAATTTCCGCGAGATACCTTCGGCCTTCCTCCGTAACCGAATAGCCATCAGGATCATAGAATCTACGATCAACAAAGCGGTGGAAATCTTTGATACCATTCAATTTTGAAAGAGAATATGGGGCCATTGAAAAACCTCGCTCTCCTTTTTGGATGGTCAAAACCACAGTTCCTCCAAGCCCCTCGCTATTCAACCTTATGGCTTCCTTGCCCAGCTTATCCCCCCATTGCATATCCAGATCACAGGGCGCCCCGGAACGGTAAAGATATGACGGATTAACTGCGTTTACATTTCTCGTGTCAAAATACTTCTTTAAATCCTCCTTGAGCTTCTTTGCCAACGTATCTGCAGACCCTTTGAACCTTGGGTGGCCGAAGTCGTCTTTTTCGTTCTCATCGGCGCTCATATGGGAACCGTCACCAAACTTCGCTCCTTCCGCCACCACCACAATTAGGTTTTTTTTCTCACGGTACCTCCGGAGAACCATTTCCAGGAATCTGTTATATTCAAGGGGAAATTCCGGGATAACAATAAAGTCTGGGTGTCCCAATGAAGATGAAAGGGCGAGCCAACCTGCGTGCATTCCCATGGACTCGACAACAATAATGCGTTCATGAGAATAGGCAGTTGTTCTTAACCCTTCTTTGAGGCTTACAAAAGAGGATATCTTTCGGGCAGCAGTGGGAAACCCAAGAGTAAAGTAATTGACGATCTCGAAAGAATCATTTCTGTCGAAACGAATCATTCCGACATCATTGTCAATGGTCTTTGATATCAGGACTTGAGGAATATCAGAGAAGTTGAAAGAATTGGATAAAGTGTCCTCACCGCCAATAACAATCAACCCATCGAGATCAAGCTTTTTGAAGTTTTCTTTGGCTTTCTTTACCCCATCCGGGACTTTCTCCAAGCTCACCCTGGATGATTTGAGTATCGTTCCCCCAATCAGAGGATCGATATTGATTTTGGACAATTCGACATACCGGCCTTCGATTAGTCCCGACCATCCGTGCAAAAAGCCAATCAACTCAGTGCCATTTTTCAAAGAAGCTTTCCGTGCTGAAGCAATAACCGCATTCAACGGAGGTACATCCCCACCTCCCGTCAGTATGCCGATTTTTCTTTTACTCATCACCCATCACTTTTCACTTATCACTTTTCGTTACTTAACGCTCTCCCACTTCATTTCCGAGGCTTTCAGGGCGGGATGCGATACTATCAAATGTAAAATCACGCTCTGGAATGACTCGGTGTGAGGAGTTACGGTCTCAGGGTTTACGGTAGGAACGATTAAGCAGGCATTGGCCACCTTGGCCGTATATCCTCCATCTCTTCCGACAACGCCAAGGATTCTTGCGCCTACTTCCCTCGCATAATCAAGGGCCTTGACCAGGTTGGCACTGATATTTTTTTCCAAATTTCCACCCCCCACTGAAAGAACAAAAATGCCATCGTTCTTCCTTAATTGGCTTCCTTTCAACCAATCGATGAAAACAGATTGCCAGCCGTTGTCGTTTGTCCGAGCAGTCAATTCAGATACATTATCTGTTGGCGTATAAGCCTCGATTCCACATATCTTCCGAAAATCATTCACTGCATGGGATGCGTTCGCAGCCCCTCCTCCCACCCCAAGAAAGAATAGGCGCCCTCCTCCTGCCCGCAAATCAACAAGTGATTCAACCATCTTTTCGATAACGGCCACATCAAACGAGTCCAGAATCTTTCTCACCTCGCTAAAGTAGCTCTCTGCATAGTTCATTGCCACCCCCATTGCAACATATTAACGTATTATCGTGGTCTTTAAGAGATTCGCCCGGCAGCCATTTCTTTGCGAATGTAGTCAATGGCATTTTGAAGACCAACTTCAAGGGAGGTTTTGGGTTCCCAGCCGAGACTTCTGGCCTGAGTAATGTCTGCCAGGGTTGCCTGAGCTTCTCCAGGAGGATCATCTTTATACAATGGCTCCAGCGTGACACGGAGCATTTTCGAGATCATGCTCAGGATCTCTTTTACCGAGTAATTGGTCCCCGAACCGATATTGTAGGTTCCCCCGTTTGTCCGGTCATCCTTGAGGCAGAGAAGATGAAAGTCATTCACATCATCCACATAAATAAAATCCCGTTTTTTCTCACCGGTTCCATAGATAGTCGGCCTTTCGCCCTTAAGGAGTTTAATGATGAAAGCGCTCATTACAGGTGGGATCGTACGCCGGTAGTCCTGCACAGGCCCATAAACGCAAAAATATCGCAAAGCCGTAAATTTTAATCCGTAAAACCTCTCATAGGCTTTGGCGAAATGCATAGAAGCTAACTTGCTTACAGCATAGAAACTTTCTGGCTTCTCTTCAGATTCTGGGGTTGGGTAAATTGACGATCCTTCGTAAATAGCGGAACTCTCGGCATAGACTATTTTCCTCACCCCTGCTCTTCTTGCAGCTTCAAAGACATTTACTGCCCCAGATACATTGATCTCCGCTGTCTCCACTGGATCCATTTGACAGTCTGCGATACAATTCTTGGCCGCAAGGTGAAAGACCGTGTCAACTCCCTCAAACAATGGAGCGATCTCTCTCCTTCGAATATCATATTGATAAAATTCAACACCCTCTGGAACATTCTCTCGTAAGCCATAAGAAAGATTATCAATTCCAATGACCCTGTAAATCTCCGAAAGCAGTCGTCCTGCCAAATTTGATCCGATAAAGCCGGCAACACCAGTCACTAAAATTCTCTCTTTGCTTGGCATAATGTTAAAAGTGGATATTGGATAGCAGACTGTAACTAACTATTGATAGAAGATCAGAAGATTCGAAGTTATGAAGTTGAGCTTCCATCTCACCTTCTTATATAAAAACTCCTAAAAACAGAATTTCTGTGCATTTTTCTCCATCGCATTGATCATCGAAATAATTCCTTCGTACTCACTGTCCAGCTCTTTGAATAATCCCTCTCCGACATATTTACAAGCCAAACTGAACTCCAACCAACTTTGTGTCTCAGATGCTTCTTGCATAGAATCTGTCAGCTTGTTCTTGAAAACTGCTTCGTACTTTCTCTTCCGCCATGCTTCGGCTAAATTTGAGCATACCGCTCTCGATGATCTCCTGATTTGGTCTACAAGTGAGTATTTCTCATCCGCAGGAAAGGATTTTGTAATTTCGTATATACGCATTGCCGCTCTAAATGCCTTCTGATAAACATCTAAATCCCTAAAATGTTTTAGAGTTTTTTTCCTTTCCATTCTTGCTCTCTCATCTTCTTAATTTCTTATCTTCTCATCTTCTTGTTTTCTTATTTTTTATCTTCCCATCTTCCCATCTTCTTATCTTCCTATTGAGAGAAGGAACTTCGTGGCAAGATCGTTGGCTCGGTTATAGGATTCGATCGTATCGATTCCAATAATGGGATCTTCCATTTTGACAGCATACATTTCTTCCCGAGCACGGAGCATCTCTGGAAAGACATTGAAGGCAAAATCACATGGCTTCCCTTCAGGAATGTAATTGAAGACTCGTGGATTCAAATAGTAAAAGCCAGCATTTACATAATGACTTGTCACACCTTCCGGTTTTGGCTTTTCTACCAAGCGTAAAATGCGATTATTTTGGTCAAATTCCACCATTCCGCTCTGTGTCACATCCTCCCGCCAGTGAACAGCAACTGTTCCAATCGAATTGTCCCTTTCATATTCAAACTTCAGTTTCCGAATGTCCCATTGGCTGAAATTGTCCGAATAGATCACATAGAAGGGCGTATCAAAAAAAGAGGCAACCTTATTTACCGCTCCGGCGGTTCCCAGCAATTCAGGCTCATAAGAGTAAGTGACTCTCAAACCATAGCCGGAACCATCCCCGACAAACTGTTGAACTTTCTCTGGCAGGTAGTGGAGGTTAATGACACACTCTGTCACACCCGCACGACGCAACCATTCAAGGGTCCAACCAATCAAAGGCCGTCCCGCCAGCGGAACTAAACATTTCGGTTTATCTTCGGTCAAAGGTCTTAAGCGAGTACCCAGCCCTGCTGCCAGAACCATCGCTTTCATTTAACTTCCTTGATTCTGATCGGACGATTTTCTTTCGATGAGCGATAGACGGCCTCGATCATTCTCATCGCCTCCAGACCGTCCTGCACATTTCCCATTGGTTCTCGATTCTCTCGAATGGCAGATAGAAACTCTTTCCACTCAGCTTCCCAAGAAATATCGGGACCTGGAAATTCAATGATTTCCTCGTCAGGGGGCCCTCCCGCATAACGTGAACCCACGTTATTAGTTATAAGTTGATTTGTTATTAGTTTATTTAACGAACCTGGAATCTGTCTTTCCTTATCAACGGTTAACTCATAACCACTAACTGATCTTTTTTCTTTTTCCTTATTAACGAATAACCTATAACCATTAACCAGTTTTCGCTTGCCGATTCGGAGGGTTTCCGTCCCATAGCTTCCTCCAAGACCTTCCACAATCAGATATCCCGATTCTCCAAAGATCTCAAAAGAGAATTTGTTCTTCCACTGAGTCCAACTCGTGTGCATCAGGGCTGTTTGGCCAATAGATGTCTTAAAGAGAGCAAAGGCATTATCCTCCACGTCCATATTCCAGAAATAGGTAGGAGTATTACCATAAACATCTTCAAGCTCTCCAAGAAACCAGCGAAACAAATCTGCGACGTGAATGCCTTGATCCAGTAATTCACCCCCTCCGGAAAGCTCCTTCGCTGCTCGCCACTCTTTATCGTATCCAGGTCTTCCCCCGTGACCATAAAAACAGCGCAAATAATAGAGAGGACCTATCCCCCCATGATCCATCAGCTCTTTCGCCTTGGATATAGCTGGGTGGTGGCGATGGTTGAAACCAACCTTCAATCTTCCTTTGGACTGAGACGCCGCTTCGCATAATTGCTTTGTCTCTTTTAGGTTTCTGCCAGGTGGCTTCTCACAAAGGACATGCTTACCACTCTGCAGAGCTTTAACAGAAATTGGCGCTATGTACTTATTGATGGGAGAAACAATCACGATGCCGATTTCCTTATCTTCAAAAATCTCATCCGATGACTGAACGACAGAGCATCCAAATTTTTCAGCAAGCTGCCTGCTTCTCTCCGGGTTTATGTCATAGACCGACTTGAGATGGCAGTCCGGAAATTGGGAAAGTGCGACCCCTCTCTTTTCTCCAATCAAACCACAACCAATGACCCCGACTTCAAGTTTTTTCATCAACCTACACTACGGTTTATTTGATCTTTGTTTGGAGATATTGACCCATTCGGCGGCGCCAAGCCTCGCCTTTGAAGGCGGGGTAGAGAAGCGCCGCTCAGGGTCAACCCTGAGCCCCTCGGCTGTACTCGGGGCCTTGAGCTTGTCGAAAAGGCAAGCCCTGGCCTTCAGGCCGGGGAGTCGAAGGGTTGACTTAAAAATTAAGTCAGAAATGGCTTTGGGGTTACTTGAGGGTCGAAATTTAATGGTTGAAAGACCACCCGTCTCTCGGATTGAACAGGTTTATAAGGACTTTACTACCTTCAAAGTCAAACCGGTATCTCATCTCCCGGAGTCCCTCTTCTGCCATGGCCTTCCGCAATCGATTCCTATGCTCTTCACAATAGAACATGAAGAAGCCTCCACCGCCTGCCCCCATGATCTTGCCTCCGAGGGCACCATTTTCCTTTGCCTTTTCATAGAGCCGGTCGATCCGGGAGTCGGATACCTTCCCCGAAAGGTTTTTCTTTGTTTGCCAATGTTTATCAAGAAGATAACCGAACTTTGCCAGGTTACCATTTTCTAATGCTTCTTTAATTTGACAACCTATCTCCTTGATCCGGTGGAGGGTATCTATAACCCGATTATCTTCTTCCTTTGCCGCCTGACTTTGGGAGGAAAGAATCTCGTTTGCGTCTCTTGAGATCCCGGTATAGAAAAGGAGGATGTTCTTTTCAAGCTCATCAATGACTGCATGGCTGATTTGACCATTACAGACCTTTACCGTCCCATCCTTTTCAATTTCCAAGCAGGTCAGCCCTCCAAAGGCAGCAATGTATTGGTCATGCTTGCCGATCGGTTTGCCAAGAATATCAATCTCGATTTTACATGCCTCTTCAGCAAGTTGTTGAAGGGTTAGGGATTCCCGTTTTAACGTATGAAGACCGTTTAGGAGGCCGACCGTATAGGCGCCGGAAGACCCCAACCCCGTACCTGCCGGTACATCGGCCATTGAAGTCACTTCAATCCCATTTTTAATACCGAGACACCTGAGAATCTCTCGAACAATCTCATGCTGGACCTCATCAACGCTGGAGACTGTCTCACTTTTCGAATACTTTATCCGGATGAGCTCATCGACAATGGGCTGGTTGATACTGATAAACATATACTTGTCAATCGCCGCACTGAATATGAACCCACCATACTTGGAGTAATATGACGGAAGATCCGTCCCACCCCCACCCAACGGAACTCGAAAAGGAGTACGTGTAATGATCATAATGCCTCCGTTAATTGTTATTGGTTATTTGTTACTTGTTATTTGTTTATCAGGCCTCTTTTTTAACCGTTTCTTTACAACGAATGAGGTATGCTATATAACCGTTCAGAAGTACGAGCGCTTTCGAAATAAGTTCCCGCCCCTGATTATAATCCGCATCGCCAATGAGGGCTTCATCCTTGGAAGTAATTAATTGATCGATCAGTTCGTGGAGAGACCCGCGACTTTGTCTGCAAAATTGTATATTTTCTTGATAGTGAAATCTGCCAAACCCTTCAGCAATATTGTGAGTAGTTGATCTCCCCGCTCTTTTCATGTCATCAACTAATCCAAACTTTTCATCCTTTGGATATTTTCTTACTAATGTTGTAATAAATCGACGCACCTCAGTACACGCCTTCCAGCAATCTAACTCTTCAAAACTCTTAAAACTCCCCCTATTATTTTTTTTCATATAACAAATAATCAATAACTAATAACCGAGGTCTTTCAGGAGGGGTTTAATGGTAAAAGGATCCAAACGGCGAATGGTGTAAAGTGGTGTGGCATTGAGTTCTTCAGCCTTTCCCGCCCATTCACGCCAAGGATCATAGGGCGCGGCTATCAATTTACCGGTTAGTTCGCCCGAAGCTTGTGAAGCTAAAAACACGGCCAAACTCGCAGCTATGTCCGGAGAGATAGCGCCTGAGCCGGTCTCACGGGCCTGTCTGATCTTGTCAAAAAGCCCACCGGCATGGCTGCCTGCTGCCAATACTTCATCTTGGAGTCGAGTGTCTACTAAGCCTGGAGCAATGACGTTAATCTGTATGTTGTATGGTTTCAGTTCTTCGGCCAGAGTATCTGCTAAACGGGCGACACCCGCCTTGGAAGCTGCATAAGAAGAAAAATTTGGCAGGGGTGCTGTAGCCCCGCCTCCACCTAACAAGATTATCTTGCCCTGCTTGCGTTGGATAAAGTGCGGCATCAGTGCACGACACAGATAGAGTGGCCCAAACAGGTTTACTTCCACAGCCTGAGTCCATCCAGATATGTCAATATCCGCAGTCGGACCAATCGGACCATATATGCCTGCCGAGTTCACCAAAATATCCACATGTCCGGCCTCCTGAATCGCTGTGTCAATCAAGCGTTGCACTTGATTTCGGTTTGAAACATCCGTCACCACCACCTGGGCCTTGGCACCAACCTCTCGACAAGCATTTGCTGTCTCTGCTAACTCAGCCTCCGTCCGCGCAGCCAGGGATAGACAGGCGCCCTCACGGGCAAAAGCCACTGAGATAGCTCGACCGATACCACGACCCGCACCGGTGATGATGGCTACTCGATTCTTCAATAATTGCCCCATGATGATAAACTCCTTTTTTTAATAGTAACAGGTAACCTGTATCAAGTATCATTGAGAGTCATATGGTGAATTTCGACTGCGAGTTGTTTTGCAAGCTTATAGACCTCTGTATCCTCACAACTCCCCATTGGCACCACACTTACTCTTTCCTGCCGGATACGTGTTACAGTATACTTGCTACTAAATAGTTTAACGCCCGATCCCGAAGTAACGGAACCCGGCTTGAGACATACGGACTGGATCGAGCAGATTGCGGGTATCCAAAAAGACATCTCCTCGCATGGCTTGCCGTAACCTAGACAGATCCAAAGAATTGATATCAGCCCATTCTGTTACAAGAACAAGCGCACTGCTTCCCTGAGCCACTTCATAAGGATCAGAACACATTTGCATCGTCGGTAAATCAGAAACTTCAGTCAGGTTCGCAAGGGGGTCAAATGCCTTAACCTCCACACCCTGCTCCACCAAACCTCGCACTATGTCAAGAGAAATTGCGCGACGTAAAGTACTCGTGCCAGCTTTATAAGTCAGCCCAAGGATGCCGATTTGACGACCTTCTAATGTCCCAAGAACAGCGCGTAGGCGACGGCTTACCAACTGAGGGCGTTCCGCATTGATCTCCCAAACGGCGTCCAGAAGCGGAGTCGATATCTGACGAGTAATAGCAAGTTTTTGCAATGCACGGATTTCACGGCCAAGCGTACCTCCCGCAAACCCCAATCCAGGACTTAAAAAGGCCTTCTCCCCGATTCTCTTATCCATTTTAAGAATGCGGGCAACCTCGAGAGCGTTTGCCCCCAGGACTTCGCACAAATTCGCAATTTCATTGATGAAACTAATGGATGTCGAAAGAAAGACGTTTGAAGCGTGCTTGGCCATCTCCGCTGAACGGATATCTGTAAAAACGATAGGCCGTTCTAACGGTTCGTACAGAGCGGCAACACGCCTGGCAACATCAGGTTCATTACATCCAATGACAAAGCGATCGGCCTGGCGGAATGTCTCCACAGCAATACCCAGACGAAGAAATTCGGGAACATAAGCCACCAAACATACATGAGCAGGTGCCAAGCTTCGCACAACTTTGCCTAAATCCTCAGTTGTTCCAATTGGGACCTGGGCTGTGACACACAGAATGATATCATTACGGATATTCTTCCCGATGTTTTCAGCAATAGCATAAATCGGAGACAGGTCTGAATCATCATTCATATTCACAGGGGTGTCTGTAGAGATAAAAACAAACTCCGCCCTCTCAAGCCCTTCCGCATAATTGGTGGTGTATGACAGTCTGCCAGCTTTGAGGTTACGCTGAAGAATTTCCGGCAGACCGGGCTCATGCACAGGAGGTTGTCCGCTATTCAAAAGAGTCACAGTCCTCTCATCACAAACGCCGTGAACGTTGTTCCCCAAATCAGCCAGACAGGCTGAAACAACTGCCCCCTGATGCCATATGCCTGTTACGCAGATATTTACCATAATCGTTGTCTGATAGATTTTTTTTATTTACCTGTTCCCAATAAAACAACACCGGCTGTCTTAAATAAAATCTTGAGATCCAGCCATAAGGACCAATTGTCAATGTATTGCAAATCTAACCTCGCCCATTCGTCAAAGTCATTAATATTGTTACGACCACTAATTTGCCAAAGGCAAGTAATCCCAGGTTTAATGCTCAGCTTTCTACGATGCCAACTTTCATACCTTCCCAATTCATGGGGGAATGCTGGTCGCGGCCCGACCAGACTCATATCACCCTTAAAGACACTCCAGAGCTGAGGAAGTTCATCAAGACTATATTTTCTTAAAAATCTTCCAACTCTGGTTATCCTTGGATCATTTTTGATTTTAAAGACAGGACCCTTCATCTCATTGAGATCCATTAACTTCTCTTTCATCTCATCAGCGTCGATCACCATTGTTCGAAATTTCCAACTTCGGAAGGGCTTTTTATTAAATCCCATGACATTCCATTTATAAAAGACCGGCCCCTCAGAAGTTAGTTTAATCAGAATTCCAGTCACCAGGAAAAAAGGAGAAAGAATGATTAACAAGATTCCAGATAAGAAAATATCCAATAACCTCTTTAAGTAGACGGCCCATTCGTTATCAGGGATATTGATAAAGCTGATAATAGGAAGGCCATAAACCTCATCGACAGTAACTTTCTTCACCAATCTTCCAAAAAAATCTGAATTAATCCTGACTTGAACGCCTTCACGTTCGCAAGTTTCAAGAATCTCTTCGACTTGACTTAATTCCTTCCCAGAAGCGCATATGATCACTTCGTCCACAGGATTCTGGTGAAGTAGATTTTCGATCTCTTTATAGTTTCCTAAGATTTGTTTCCCACAGAGGTCTTTACCCTTGTCTGAAGGATTTTCAGCAATCAGTCCAACAATATCCAATCCCCATTCAAGATTTTTTTGAACCGTTTCGGCGAAATGCTTTGCTCTTTCTCCCACCCCCACGACAAAGATTTTTTTCCTGTTCTTTCCCCTCTTTCGAATCTCTTTTGCGATATTAAAGAGGATTATCTTTTCGACAGCGAGGCTCAGGAAGTTTACAATAAAAAAGATTCCAATATAGGTCCGAGGAATGTATCCAAAACGCAGGATGAAGTCAGCGGCTAAAAGGATGAGTGTACTAATCACTGAAGCCTCTGCGACAAGCTTCATTTCCCGGCGGAGGGATTTAAACCTCTGGTAGGTGTAAGCGCCCAACTTCGTAAGAACAAGACCCCAGATTATAGCAAAAACCACAATCTTCCAGTAAAGATCAGGAGTGATCTCAATTTCTCTTCCTGGGACCCATGGAAAAATTATCTTTGCCCAACGCCAGACAAAGTAGGCCGCTACGAAACTGAAAGCTGTGGTTACAGCATCCGCTAATTGGACAAGTCTTCTATGATGGGCCGGCCGCCAGAGCATGATTCTTGAACGTCGGAGACCTTTAAAGATTAGAGAAGGTTACACTCTATATCCAGGAAGTGCTAATGGTATTTAAAGATGAAGTCAGGAGGTTGTTTAATTTCCTTAGGCCTATTGTATGCAAAGGAGAGGTATCAATTCCAAAAAGATCATTATCTCCAGGGTAATGAGACAATCACCTATTCCTGTGGAACAGTATTCAAAAACATACTTCTCCTTCATCATGATAAATTGAAATCGATCTTTCGGGATAGGCCGCAACTGAATAAAAGGCCGATACCTCGTCTTTATTGGCTTTGAACTTTAAGCTTTCAGCCTTGTAAAAATGAGAAGTGTCCCTATTTCCCCATGCAATATAGAGAACTATCATAGCCTGACAAAGCGCTTAACGTTGTGGTTGAGCAATGACACCACGAAACTGAGACCAATCATCATATAGACAAGCAAATTACTCAAACAAGAATAGCCTGAGGCCAAGTTCTTGCGATGGAAAAAATATACTGACTTGTGCCACTCCCATATCATTGCCTTTTTTCGCACCCGAGTGCTTGAGCCTTTGTAGTGTACAATCTCGACCTCTGGGTTGTATACGATTTTCCAGCCTGCTCGTTTCGCTCGAAAACACCAGTCTTCATCCTCGCAGTACATGAAGAAACTCTCGTCCAAGTAGCCGATACCATCAACTGTTTCACGCCGTACCATCATGAATGCACCCATGACTGAGTCGACCTCGGTCAGCATATCCGGATCGAGATAAGATAAATAGTACCGGCCTAAGACCGGACTCCTTGCGAAGATTCGGCTAAGTCCCAAGCCATGATACAAGTATGTACCCGGCGTTTTGAATGTGCGCCGACATGCCCTATCCAGTTTGCCATCGGGCAGAAGCACTTTCGGTCCACAGATTCCGACCTGTGGATGTCCATCCATAAAGCGGACAATGTGATCCACCGTAGCTGGTCGCAACACCGTATCTGGGTTGAGCAACAGAAGATACCGGCCATGGCTGAGATTGATCGCCTGATTGTTGGCCCGAGCGAAGCCCGCATTGGTCGCATTGGCAATGATCTTGACTCCCGGGAAATGCTGGCATATTTCAGACACACTGTTATCAGTGGAGCCATTATCAACCACAAACACCTCAAGGACCAAGTGGGGATCCGTGTTGGCGAAAAGGGACTCGATTGATTGGACTATCAATTTACCTCCATTATAGTTAACCAGAATTACAGTTACGTCCATTTACTACCTGCCTGCGTACATACTTCTTAGTTCATTATAGATCAACTTCATTCCCTTTTTTGTAAAGAAGGGTATGTCTTTCAAACCAAAATTGTGTGATCTCAGTATAAGTTTGCCACGAAGGATTTGACCGATTGTCTTCATCCGTGCCATCTCTCGTTCATCCACACCTGGAAGTCTCATTACAAAAGTATCCTCGCATAGCCAAGCATCCCACTGGCCACGCAATTCTGGCTTTATCAAATCATACTTTAAGGCGATATTATAGAGTTGACTGCCGGGATAAGGTGTGGTGACAGACCATCCTATGTAATCCAATAAGCCTTGATTAATCAGGTTTTTAGCAAAATGCAACGTGTTTTTAGTCTTTTGCACATCCTCAAAACAGAGGTTTTCTCTTTCTTCCTAAACATTAAAAAGCATAAAGAGGCCAAGGACCTGAATGTTGTACTTTTTAAGAAGCGCGCATGCCTCAAGAATCTGTTCAACGGTAATTTGTTTTTGAATACCATAAAGAGTTTCGGGGTTGCCACTTTCAATTCCTAGATGAACATACCAACAACCTGCCTCAGCCATAGCTTTAACCAAATTCTCAGGTAATGGCCACGCCCGCAGTTGAGTCTTCCAGGGGATATCCAACCTTCGCCGTTTCATCTCCTCACATATAGCAAGCGCATGTGAGACATTATTGTTAAACTCATCGCTGTCATCCATCACTTCTTTAATCCCATATTCTTTTGCTAACAGTTCTATCTCGTCCACAATGTTCTTAGGTGTTCGAAGGCGAACCCATGGCTTGGAGGATTTCCAAACAACATCATCACAAAATGTGCAATGGTATGGACAGCCTCTGGACATAAGCATCTTTGTCTCTGGTAACTGCTTGTGTATATACCATCCCGAGTACTTTTTCATATCTATAAGATCACGAGCAGGAAAAGGGATGGTATCAATATCAGCAATGAAAGTTCTAGGCGATGAACGTCTTATCTGGCCATCACCCATACTGGCTGTGCCACAGATCTGATAATAATCCATTGCTTTTGGATCTTTCCCTTTCTTATCAAACATGCATACCAACTCGAGCATAGTCTGCTCGCCCTCTCCTATGGCTACTGTATCGGCCCTCGATTTCTCTAACACCTCCTCGGGTAAAGCAGTAGCATGAGGACCACCCATTATGACTAGTGTTTTTGGAAATTGCTCCTTAATATCATTTGCCAGCTTGTAAGCACTAATGGCGACTGGGGTGTAGAAAGAGATGCCGAGAACATCAGGACGAAAGTCCTTGATTTGTTCAATAGTATGCTTGTATCCTATCTGCATCCCATCAACTACATTCAACTGCAAATCTGGCATATTTTTCCGTAACCAGCCAGCAAGATATAAGACTCCAAGAGGTGGCGAAATCTGTACACCAAGCTCACCATATTTGACTGGCCTCATAGTCGGCGCAAAGACTAATTGCACCTTCATAACTAAATCCTCTCGCAATCCCAATTGGAAGAGATTTTACATCTACACAAACAAGAAAGTTAAAGAAAGCGGCCCAATGTTACATCTTATGCCATTGGTTCTTCAAAACCTGAATAGCACAAACATAATACTAATTCAGCTTTAGCAAAGAATGGTACACCTTTTCCATCTGGCTCGCAGCTCTCCCCGAAGTGAAGTCATTTAAAATTCGCTTTCGTCCTGCTTCACCCCGTCTTTTTGACATCTCCTTGTCAGATAAAAGTTCAATAAAGGCTGAGGCCATGGCTTGATCGTCGCTTGGGGGGACAAGACACCCTACATCCTCAGTAACTATGTCAGTAACACCTCCGACTTTTGTAGCAACTACGGGTTTACCCATGGCCATTGCTTCAATCATTACCAATCCGAATCCTTCAGGTAAAGTTGAGGCAAGTACAGCTATGTTCAGGGAAGCTGTAACCTCTGGCATGTCAGTTCGCCAGAAGGCGAAATGCATCTTTGAGGACAAGTCGAGGTCGTCCACCAATTGTCGTATTTCCTCCAGATAGTTAGCGTATGCAGGAAATGTTTGTCCGACCATCACGAAGTGGGCTTCAGGAAATTGTTCTGCCACCTTTGCACATGCTTTTAAAAAGAAACGGTGTCCTTTACGCGGAACAAATCTACCAACCATCCCGATCACAGGCGATTCTGAAGGTATGCCTAACTCTTTTCGAATCTGCAAACCAGAAATAGCTGGGTGGAATTTCTCTACATCTACTCCATCATGAATGATTTCGATTTTGCGCTGCGCCCAGTGCGGAAATACTTTTGCAACAGGTTTAGAGATAACCACAATTTTATTTGCTAATAAAACGATCAATGAGTTCACAATAAATCGGACAATCTTTGGAGTAAGAATCTCGTGGACTTGCCACACACAAGGCACCCCACAGAGTTTAGAAGCAATACCGGCAGCTAAGGCATTAGCCGCGTTGACATGCACCAATTCAATGTGTTTCCTCTGTATCAATTTGATTATATGTACCACATCGATAATTACGCCAGGACAGAACTTCGCTAATCTAACTGGATTATAGAGCTTGGCGCTAATAATACTCATCTTAAGACGCTCAAGACGCACACCTAACGCTTCAAAAGATGCTAACAAAGTACCTTTCTCCGGTGGAGGTGTTATGATAAGTGGCTTATACCTTGATAGGTTAATCTTCTTGAGCATCTCCATTAACTGGATATTTGCCCCGCCGTGTTCAGCGGTTGAGCAGACATAAAGAACATTCCAATTATGCTGATCTGCAATTTTCGGTGCTGGCATATTTTTAATTGTTATCCCTTTTGATAATCGTGTGTATACTTCTTGTGATTTTTTCGCCAAAGTTAAGTGTGCCGACTAAAGGGTAAACAATCCTAATGTGTGGTGGCAAAAGGAGGTTTGCGATCAGTCGCTACTATTGCAAAACTGCTCCTAAGATTCAATGCAGCTCCCAGTGATTGAAATAACGCTGATTCAGTAGACCAGTAATTGACAACGATCATTCGCTCAAAGTGAACCTCACAATACTTGCAGAGGCGCTCCTGATCGACCCCGTTCCTTACGCTGTGATACTCAACATTGTCCGCAATGCTATCTACCAAATATATCTCTCGCATTCGGCGCAAGCGTCTACTAACCCCGCCAATTAAATCACCGTGGCCAATGCGCCAAACATCGTGGCTGAAAATTGCTGCCCAGCGCTCAAAGCGGGGCAAGGTGTCATAGCGCATGGGATCCTGAAACGAAAAGAAAGCACCCCCTGGTCGAATCCGGGCGACAATATCCGCGAGCAGTGTTATGTAGTCTGGAACGTGGTGCAAAAAGGAGATGGCACATACCACATCGAACGTTTCAGTCGAACGTTGGAGATATTCAGAAACATCCGCTCGCACTGTGACGAGTTGTGACGCATACGCTTTGCAGCGTCGCTCGAGACTCTCAAGCATCTGACGGGAACGATCCACAGCAGTAACATGGATACCAAGTCGGAGTAATTCCTGTGTTACCAGGCCTTCACCAGCGCCAAGGTCGAGCACCTTGATGCTCTTGCTTCAGTCTGAAGAGGCCGGACACAGCTTTCGGTGAAGAGACCAATCCACATCTTCGTCAATACTTCGTGCTTCAGGTGAGGAGCCCCATCGATATACTTCGACAATGCAACTGAGTCGTAGTACTCTTGGTTGGCTGAGGACCTACGCACGTCGGCGTTTCCCATTGTTAATATCGAATTCCGAAGTAGCTTAAGGCCGCGGAAGCTGAAGCGCTCCTGCCGACGTTTCCGACTGACTCATCGTAACCACCTGTTGACCTGATGCTACATTTCGTAGCATGACAGCGATGAAACCCAGAACCACCCAAGTCTCGGGATTGAAGAAGTTAGGGATGAATGCTGCTGCCAGGGCAATCATTACGAAGCTACCTGCTAAGCCAACCGCTATGGCGTTTGACCTTTCGTCTATCGCCATCCGAATGGTATGGATTGTCGAACGGCCAATGGTGACGAACAAATATAGTAATGCAACCAGACCCACTATTCCGACTTCGCTAAGTGTCTGTAGATACAGACTTGTGACGTGAACAGGAGAATCTGATACACCATACTTACTAAAAACCCAATTTGGTATACCTAACGGAGTGGCAAAGAAGACAAAATTCCCGATCCCAACTCCCAAAACCGGGCTTTCCAAGAAAAGACTAAAAGCAATGATGTTGTTCATTAACTGAGGGCCAGTACTGCCTTGTTCAGGGTTGATCGTTTCAAATAACGCCAGGATTGCACTAATGAAGTTGACCCCGCTTATGGCAAACAGCAAGACGGCAGTCAAGGCAAGCAAAATGATAGGCAAGAGAACGGCTCGGTGCAGAGTTCCAAATAGGTTCTGGAGGCTTAATTTTGACCTAACCATAACTGCAGTAATTGGGAGAAAAACCAGCATTGCTATTCCTAGTATAACCATAGATCTAGACATTGTCATCCAGAAAGAAAATCCGACTAAGCCCAAAGCTCCCAGATGAAACTTTCGCGAAACGACATACTGCTTATAATATAGGCCTGTGATTATAAGAAAAGGCAGAATCGTTATAAGATAATAGGTGAAATGTCGTGGCTCATTAGTTATCGACTTGATCCGCGAAACATCGGCAAATGAGCCTGGATCCATAAGATAATAGGTGTTGCTGATTTCCTCAGGAACAGGCAAATTATAGTAATACCCAAGCGTCGCATATAACCCGACTAAGCATGCGATAATTGCACCCATGATCCAGAACTTGATAGCCAAAAAAGTCAACTTAGTCGATCTCAGAAGACTGGACATGATATACAGCGCCACCACGCTGACAAGGTAAGATATAATCTCTGTATAACTCTTGAGGAACGGTTTATAACGGGCAAGATGGCTTGCAGAAGGCAAAACAAATACCTGGATCTGTGTATCTGAATCTATATTAATAGACATGAACGAGGATGCTATCCAAGCCACGATCAAAGCCAGAAGCGGTCGATTGAACGGGGTTCTGAGAAATCTGCCGTGATCCGAGCGGACAATTAAGTTCTGGATAACAAGAGCCAACATTGTAACTAATACGATGGTTCGTGGGAGTGTCAACCTGCCGATGAATAAATCGACTGGATAGATGCGTTGAAAGGGCAAGGTGACCAATAGCAACCATAACCCAACTGTCGGACGAAGAAATATGAGTGTTATTGCCGCTGCAACCAAAAGATATCCCACTGCCGTTGGCCAGCTGTTCGTTGCTGTCGCAACCAGTGCGACTCCAACCGCCACTATTAAGACGATAAGATAGTACCCCTTACCTGTGAGACTCACTTTGCAGAATTCCCGCATCCTAACAACCTTTTTTCTTTATAATTTACTACCCATGTTTATCAAATGTATAACCTGAAAAAAGCGTGAAAGGTAACGTTTCAGATTTAAAAACCTTTAAAACACTGGGGATTTTGACTAATCATTTCTAAAAAAATTTACAAATGGGTTAAATTTATAATGGTTTTATCTCTCTGAT
>Ga0214473_10001442_pt1 | contig 31386 bp, 26 predicted proteins | sample RVTome_7_FD_203509 | JGI IMG/M metagenome (GOLD analysis project Ga0214473, IMG submission 203509) | Soil microbial communities from uranium-contaminated site in the Upper Colorado River Basin, Wyoming, United States - RVT98D197 | ecosystem: Environmental > Terrestrial > Soil > Contaminated >...
GATGATGTCTAAGGGGGAGAAGGTAGTCTTTGTAAAGATGAAAAAACCGGAAATCCCAGTTCCCGAATTAATGTCAGCCTCTCCATAATTTTTTTGATAATTTCACACTCCACAGCAGCACATTAAAAAATTCGCTTTACTCCTTACACCTCGCGCCTCGCGCCTTACGCCTTACGGAAAAATCCGCTATGCTCCATGTGAGAATTTGATAAGCTAAACCAACTCCTTGGTAAGTTGTTTTGTTCTAAAAAATATGATATTAATTGTACAGGTTTTTAAAGAAGGAAACGTTTTTTACTGCTATATGATCCTCCCCTTGTAGAGGCATGAGATGAAAAAGCAAAGGAAAGATTTAACAAAGGATGAAGTACTTGATGCCATAAGAAAGCATAGAGATATTTTATTGAAATACAAAGTCAGAGAAATCGGGCTTTTTGGATCTTTTGTTAGAGGTGAGCAGGAGGATAGAAGTGATATAGATTTGATTGTGGATTTTGAAGAACCGTCGATTGAAAATATTATGGGACTTTCCTCTTTCTTAGAAAACCTGTTTGGGAAAAAGGTAGAAATTCTTACCCCGGCTGGTGTCGATAGTATTAGGATAAACCATGTGAAGGAAGAAATAAAAAGGAGTATTGTTTATGCCTAAAAGAGGGGATAAAGAATTTTTACTTGATATTATCGAAGCTATAAAAAGAATCGAGCTGTACACGAAAGAATTAAGTTACCCGGATTTCTTACGGAAAATAGAAACACAGGACGCGGTGGTGCGTAACTTTGAAATCATCGGCGAGGCGGTTAAGAAGGTCTCAAAAACCCTGAAGGCAAAATATAATAATATCCAATGGAAAGAAATCGCTGGAATGCGGGACAAAGTTATCCATTTTTACTTTGGGGTAAACTGGGATATTGTCTGGGGGGCCGCAAAAGATAGCTTACCTCCATTTAAAGAGAAGATAGAGAGGATTCTTAAAGTGATAGAGGAAAGTAAACCCCGTTAGAAAGGGCAGGGCTTTAACCCCGCCCTCAATAAGGAGCTGATGCTCCTGCTTTTGCAGGTATTTCCACCATCCCCAGCATAAATGCTGCGGCTTTCTAACGGGGTAAAAATAAAGGCAGTTATTGGCACCACAATATATGAAAATATTCTTAAAGCCCATTAAGAAGTGAACCCAACAAAATAAACTCAAATAACCGCACCACTGCAGTACTTATTAACTCAATAATACTACTATGTTACGTTAAAAATGAAAAACCAATACTTTCAACTACTTCTGTCTTCAAGCGAAATTGAGTGGCATCGCAAAAGCCAATAACAAGCCCTAAATACGGGTCTTATGATTATTCTTAAATCAATTTAACGTAGTAGTAATAACCTATTAACTCATTATCTTAGCGAAGTGACTGCAGCGCCTCAGCACATTTGTTAAACTTAGCACTCATAACTTTAAACTTAACACTTGGTATTGCCTCAAACCTTTAACCTTTAGCCTCTAACCTTAGAATGTTATCCCACATAATCTACTATCATCTTAAACCATTCATTCCAAGATCGTTGCAAATTACTCTTCGAAGGATGGTCATTCAAAGGAAGCGAAAATTATATGAGCACATCTGGCCTATTGACAAGAAGGCTGGAAAACCGCCCGAGGGGTGGAAAGGATGGCCCGATGGAAAGAAGTTCGCCCTCGTTCTTATGCATGATGTTGATACTGACAAAGGTCAACAGAAATGTCTTCAATTGATGCAGCTTGATGAAAAAATGGGATTTCGATCCTCCTTTAACTTCGTGCCGGAAAGATACCATGTATCATCCGGGGTACGTCGAATACTGGTCAAAAAGGGCTTTGAAGTTGGAGTTCATGGTCTGAAACATGACGGAAAGTTATTCTCATCAAGAAAAAAATTTCATGAGCAGGCTGTTCACATTAATCATTATTTAAAAGACTGGCAATCTGTAGGGTTTGTCTCACCCTCCATGCATCGCAATCTCGATTGGATTCATGATCTAAATATAGAGTATGATGCCTCAACCTTTGATACCGACCCCTTCGAACCTCAGCCAGAGGGAATGAACACCATCTTCCCCTTCTGGGTTCCACGCAACTCGTTACCTGGACGTGATTGTTCTAAACCCATAACTCGCAACTCGCAACCCGAATTTGGTTGTTCTGAACTCGTAACTCGTAACTCGAAACCCGCAACTTGTAATAATGTTTCTTCGCCTCCAACCTCCGACCTCCAACCTCCAACTATTTCCAACAATGGTTTTGTCGAACTTCCCTACACCCTCCCACAAGATCACACCCTATTTGTTATTATGGGAGAAAAAGATATCGGAATCTGGAAAAAGAAGCTCGATTGGATTGCTGAACAGGGCGGGATGGCTCTTTTAATTACCCATCCCGATTACATGATCTTCAACGGAGATCCGAAGGGAATCGAGGGGTATCCGGTCAAATTCTATAAAGATTTCCTTGAATATATCAGAGAAAAGTACAAGGGCTGCTATTGGCATGCCCTTCCGCAAGAGGTGGCGAAGTTTCTTGAGTGTCGCCCTCTAATTTCTTCGAAAACCAAACTGCGTAGAACAAGAGGAATGAAAGCCTGCATGGTCTCTTACTCCTTCTATGAGAACGATAACCGTGTGATGCGATATGCCGAAACCCTTGCGGAGAGGGGTGACAGAGTAGACGTTATTGCTCTTCGGAAAGAGGGGCAAGCAGCATTTGAAGTCATGAACGGAGTGAACGTATACCGTGTTCAAGAACGTATTCCGGATGAAAAGGGAAAATTCTCTCACCTCGGCCGTTTGTTGCGATTCTTCTATCATTCGTCTCTATTTCTATCCCGGCAACATCTGAAAGATCCTTATCGGCTGGTTCACGTCCATTCCATTCCCGACTTCGAAGTTTTTGCAGGAATCTTGCCAAAGCTTTCAGGGGCCAGTCTCATTCTTGATATCCATGATATTGTCCCAGAGCTTTATGCAAGCAAGTTCAACAGGAACCCAAGGAGCCTTACTTTCAGGCTATTAACTGCCATCGAGCGAGTTTCGACCGGGTTCTCAAACCATGTGATCATTTCCAACCACCTCTGGGGAAAAAAGTTATTGGAAAGATCGCTGAAGAAGGACAAATGCACCGTAATTCTGAATTACCCGAACCCGAATCTTTTCCATCCGAGGCCGAAGACAAGAAAAGATGGCAGATTGATCTTCCTTTACCCCGGCACGTTGAACTGGCATCAGGGGCTTGATATCGCAATACGTGCTTTCTCTGCTATGAAGAATGACGCTCCTCAGGCAGAATTTCACATTTACGGGAGAGGAAGCGAAATGAACCGTCTTGAGGAGATGGTTATCTCCCTGGATCTCATAGATCGAGTGCTCCTGAAACCCTTGATCCCCATCTCGAAGATAGCGGATGTGATGGCAAACGCGGATATCGGCATCATACCGAAACGCAACGATTCTTTTGGAGGGGAAGCGTTCAGCACAAAGATTCTCGAATTTATGGCGCTGGGTATCCCGGTCATCGTTGCAGAGACCAAAATCGATAAGTACTATTTTAATGATTCGGTGGTCAAGTTTTTCGAACCGGGCAATCCCCACGATTTGGCAAAATCAATGCTTGAACTGATGAGAAACAAAAAGTTACGAGAAAGACTGTCCTCCAACGCATTGAAATTCGTCCAGGACTTCTCCTGGGAAAAGAGAAAACATGAATACCTCTCCCTCGTCGACCGCCTCTCCACTCCTCAAAAGACCTGAATTTCGGAAACGGGAATCAAAATGTATAATGTAACTCTGCTTGGCGCCTCATTCGAAACAGGGAATATAGGTGTTTCGGCTTTAGCAGCCTCGTTAGTTAAATTGATAAAAAATATTAGGCCGGAGGCGAATATATCTTTTTTCATTGCCGGGCAAGCAGCGGAAACGAAAAAAATTATAATCGGCAACCACGGGCTTGTCGATATAAATATTGTCAACTTCAGACTATCGCCAAAGGCTTCCCTTGGTGAGCATCTTTTTTGGCTTCTCTTCATGGCTTGCATGTATCGGATCATACCTTTCCGTCCGATTAAAGAAAAGATCATTGAATCTAACTGGCGCCTGAAAACTTTAGCGACTTCCGATCTCATCGGTGATATTCGCGGGGGTGACAGCTTCAGCGATATATATGGTTTGAAGAATCTTGTTATGGGATCCATACCGGATATCATTATATTGCTTTTGGGGAAAAATCTCGCTCTTTTGCCACAGACCTATGGACCCTATCGGTCTAAAATATCAAAGTGCATCGCTAAATTCATTATCAGGCGAGCATCCTTTATAGTCTCGCGGGATAGAGAAAGCATCGAAACCGTAAATAAACTTTTAGATAAAAGCGATAAGAAAAAGGTAAGTTATTTCTGTCCCGATGTCGCATTTGTTTTAGATTTATTCAAAGAAAATAAAATAAAAATTAATCCGCCATTAAACAAAAGCGATAACATATCGATTATAGGATTCAACATTAGCGGTCTTCTTTATAGCGGTGGTTTCAGCCGCAATAATATGTTTGGGCTAAAGTCCGATTACAAAGAATTTGTCCATAAGCTAGCCGGACATTTCCTGCGGGAAACAAAAGCTCATCTGCTCCTCATTCCGCATACCATTGCTCCGCCTGGTAACGTCGAAAGTGATCCTGGTGCATGCCAGGAAGTATTCAAGAGTTTTTCAGACACTTATAATAATAGAGTTCATATTCTATTAGGGGAATACAACGGGTCATCCTTAAAAGAAATCATCGGGTTATTAAGGGAATACAACCCGTCATCCTTAAAAGGCATTATCAGTTTATGCGACTTTTTCATCGGTTCTCGTATGCATGCCTGTATCGCTGCCTTATCTCAAGGCATCCCAGCTATTGCCATCGCATATAGCAAAAAATTTCAAGGTGTATTCGATTCCGTCAATGCGGCAGATCTGGTAGTCGATGCAAGGTTCAACGATATTGAAAATACGATCAAATATATTATGGCATTCTACGCCGATCGAAAGCGCATATCAACCACCTTGAATAAAGAGATTCAAAATGCCAAGCTACGAACTGATGAAATATTCCGATTGATACTTCATTAATTCTGCGGATTCGTCGCTTTTCTTAACACTTTCTGTCCGCATGCTCCATATGTACTTAAGCTATTGATATCATAAATTATGATTTACTTTCCCCCTTTTTATGAGTCCAGTCGCTCCAATTTCTGTCGGAAATCTTTACAATTATAGTTTTCTATTATTCACTGAATAGTATAATATCAAATACTTAGAAGGCTTTCACTTTCGGCTTCATTTTTGCAAGGAGGAAACTATGATGAAATTTGTGGTTAGGGTAGGTCTGTTTACTACATTTGCCCTATTGGTCTCGGCTTCCGTTCTTTTCGCTCAAGTTCAACTGAATCAGTACGCCAGCACAGTGCTTGGTTATAGCTCTACGTCTGCCCAGTGGGCCTGGGCCCGCGGCGCCCCGAACGCGACTGGCTATATGGCAGAGCAGGCGCTCGGCGCGCCGAACGTCTTTGCCTACGGGGAGAATCAACTCGCTTGGGCGCCACTCCCGATGGATGGCACACTGGAATATATATCTCTCGGCTTTGCCACTCCAGTATACGCCAACAGTGTGACCGTCCGTGAGACCTTCGGGAACGGCTTTGTCTATCAGATTGACCTCCTCGACACGGTTGGCAATTGGCACACCGTTTGGGCTGGTATAGACCCGACTCCACACGTGACATACACAGACGAGGTCAACCATGCGGCCAATGTTGTGCCACAGGACGCCTTGTTCACCTTCCCTCAAACCACCTACCTCGTAACCGGGGTGAAGATATACGTCGACACTTCCTTAACACTTGGCCGTTGGGAAGAGATCGATGCGGTGACGCTCAGTGGAGTGGATCCCGATCCAGGTGGGCCTCCTGTCGCTGGGAATGATTCCTATAGCATAGTCCAGGATTTAATCCTGACCGTGCCAGCAGCAAGTGGTGTGCTAATTAACGACAGTGATCCCGACAACGACCCGCTTACGGCGGTGCTGGTGAGCGGGCCCGCTTACGGTACGCTCGCGCTATTTCCGGACGGCTCTTTTACTTACCAACCTCAGGCGAGCTTTATCGGCACCGACAGTTTCACCTACAAAGCCAGTACTGGAATTTACGAGAGCGGAGTGGCCACTGTGGCGATCATCGTCATCGAGAGGGACACTTTCTATGAAATCAATCAATACGCCAGCGCCATCCTTGGCTATAGTTCTACGCGTGCTCAGTGGGCGTGGGAGCGAGGCAACACGAGCGCGACGGGTTATAAGGCGGAGCAGGCCCTCAACGAGCCCAACGTACTTGTTTACGGGGAAAATCCACTGGCCTGGGCACCCTATCCAAGGGACGGCACGCTTGAATACATCTCGCTCGGCTTTGCCACTCCGGTTTACGCCAACGGTGTGACAGTGCGTGAAATCTCCGGCAACGGCTTCGTCATTCAAATTGACGTCCTCGACACGGCTGGCGGCTGGAACACTGTTTGGGTCGGTGCAGATCCAACTCCCCGGGTGACCTTCACAGATGAGGTGAATAAAACGGCCAATGCAGTTCCTGTAGACGCCTTGTTCGCATTCCCTGAAACCACCTACTTGGTGACTGGGATAAGGATCTGGGTCAACACTTCAACTCGAGTGGGCCGCTATGAACAGATTGATGCGGTGACGCTCCGTGGAAGCACTATCGACCCAGGGGCCCCTCCTGTTGCTGCGAGTGACTCCTATACAACAGCCGAAGACGGAGTCCTGGTGGTGGAAGAAGCGGCCAACGGCGTGCTGAGAAACGACACCGATCCTGACAACGACCCGCTTACGGCGGTGCTGGTGAGCGGGCCCGCTCATGGCATGCTTCGTCTGTCTACGGATGGTTCGTTTACCTATACGCCGAACGTGAGTTTCAACGGGATTGACAGTTTCCGCTATAAGGCCAGTGATGGCACATACGAAAGCTCGGTGGCGACGGTGACCATCACAGTCACGCCGGTCAACGATCCGCCGGTGGCGATCAACGATGCATATAGTATCCCGGAAAACACGGTGTTTCTGATGGGTGCGCCCGGGGTGTTGGGCAACGACACCGATGTTGATGGACCGTCCCTCAGTGCAATCCTGGTGAGTCCGCCTGCCAACGGGACGGTAACCCTCAACGCGGATGGGTCGTTCAGCTACAGTCCAAATCTGAATTTCATCGGCACCGACGGTTTTACATACAAGGCTACCGATGGGTTGTCCGAGAGCGGTGTGGCGACGGTGAGTATCATGGTAACGGCAGTGAACAAGGCGCCGGTGGCGGTCAACGATGTCTACAGTACCCCTGAAGATACGATGTTGGTCGTGGGCGCGCCTGGCGTGCTGGGCAACGACAGCGATGTTGATGGACCGTCCCTCGACGCAATCCTGGTGAGTCCGGCTGCCAACGGGACGGTAACCCTCAATGCCAATGGTTCGTTCAGCTACAATCCAAATCTAAATTTCGTTGGCACCGACGGTTTCACATACAGGGCTACGGATGGGTTGTCCGGGAGCGACGTAGCAACGGTGAGTATCACGGTAACGGCAGTGGACGATGCGACGATAGCGGTCAACGATGTCTATAGCACCCCTGAAGATACAATGTTGGTCGTGGGCGCGCCTGGCGTGTTAGGCAACGACAGCGACGTTGATGGACAGTCCCTCAGCGCAATCCTGGTGAGTCCGTCTGCCAACGGGACGGTAGCCCTCAACGCGGATGGGTCGTTCAGCTATACTCCAAATCCCGCTTTCAACGGAACCGACACGTTCACCTACAAGGCCAGTGACGGCATTTCTGAGAGCGCAGCCGCTGCCGTTACTGTCACCGTTACCCCGAAGACCATTAGTCAATACGCTAACACCATCCTTGGCTATAGCTCTACGCGTGCTCAGTGGGCATGGGAGCGAGGCAACACGAGCGCAACGGGTTATAAGGCGGAGCAGGCCCTTGGCGCACCCAATGTGTTTGCTTATGGAGCGAATCAACTGGCTTGGGCACCTTATCCAATGGACGGCACGCTTGAGTACATCTCGCTCGGCTTTGCCACTCCGGTTTACGCCAACGGTGTGACAGTCCGTGAAAACTCGGGCAACGGTTTCGTCTATCAAATTGACGTCCAGGATACGGCTGGCAACTGGAACACTGTTTGGGCTGGTCCAGATCCCACTCCCCGGGTGACCTACACAGATGAGCTGAACAAAACGGCCAATGCAGTTGTTGTAGACGCCTTGTTTGCATTCCCTGAAACCACCTACTTGGTGACCGGTGTGAGGATCAGAGTCAACACTTCAACTAGAATAGGCCGTTATGAACAGATTGATGCGGTAACGCTCCATGGAAAATTAATGCGGTAACCCTCCCTCACTCCCTCCCTTCCTTATCCTTGCACGATGAGAAATATACGAACTATCCAGGATGTTGTTGACTGGGGTTTATGCGTCGGTTGCGGCGCTTGCCGTTATGCCTGCGACAGCGGGAAAGTGTCTCTCAAAAATATCGATGCCGTTGGTATCAGGCCAGTACTCAAAGAAGACTGCCTGGAATGCACTGAGTGCCTTGAATTTTGTCCGGGAATAGCTGTCAAGTCAAATAATTTATCGGCCAACAAATTAGGGAATGATGAACACCATTTACTGATCGGGCCGACACTTGAAATATGGGAAGGTTATGCTGAAGATCCGGATATACGCTATGCCGCATCATCGGGAGGAATGTTGTCTGCCCTTTCGCTATACTGCTTGGAAAAAGAAGATATGGAATTTGTTTTGCATAGCGGTATGAATCCGGATAAGCCCTGGGAAAATATGAGTGTTCAAAGTAGCGGAGGTAAGAAAGATTTATTGAATAGAACCGGTTCTCGTTATGCGCCCTCATCACCCTGTGATAGTCTAAAACTCATAGAGAAAAGTGATCGTCCATGCGTTTTCATAGGAAAGCCATGTGATGCCGCCGCTGTATCTCAACTGCGAAAGCAAAGGTCGTTACTCGATGAAAGACTTGGACTGACGATGACATTTTTCTGCGCCGGAACGCCGAACTGCAAAGGCACTGCGGACTTATTAAGAAAAATGGAGATATCACCCGACGACATTAATACTATTCACTATAGGGGCAATGGTTGGCCGGGCGATTTTAGAGTGACCTTCAAGAATAAATCTGACATGAGGTCTTTATCATACGAAGAATCATGGAGTTTTTTGCAGAAATATAGGTCTTTTAGATGCAATCTTTGCCCTGACGGCTTAGGAGAGCTGGCAGATATATCATGTGGCGATGCATGGCACCGACATAAAACAAGTAATAGTCATGGTCTATCCCTCGTTTTGATTCGGACAGAAAGAGGGAGGGAGATTTTTCATAATGCTATGAAAGCTGGTTACATCAAGGCGTATAACTCGAGTGCGGCGAATGTAGTTGCTGCCCAAGGACTTGTGAGGAGGCGTCAAGAAATATTTGGCAGACTCTTAGCAATGCGACTATTATTGCTCCCGATACCGGAGTATGTTGGATTCTCTTTGTTTAAAGCATGGATGAAAAATCACCTTTCGACACAAATTAAATCAATATTAGGCACTTTAAGGCGTTTAATCCAGCGTGGTCTTTGGCATCGTAATTCCCTTAAATTACCGAGATTATGAATATTAGCTATTTTTAGTCTACTATTGCTATTTAGTTAAGCAATGAAGAATAAAGTCGATATATCAATCGTCATTGTGAGTTGGAATGCAAAAAAGTATTTAACGGATTGTGTGGAAAGCTTACTCTCGCAGGAATCATCTAGAACTATGGAAATCATCGTTGTGGATAATGCATCCACAGATGGATCACCGGAAGTCATTATGGAGAGGTTTCCAGAGGTTATCTTGATTCAGAATGAGAAGAATTTAGGCTTTGCAAAAGCAAATAACATTGGCATAAATCGTAGCACTGGCAAATATATTTGTCTTATTAACTCGGATATTAAGATACTGAACGGCTGTATACTGAAACTATATTATTTCATGGAAGAAAATTCCCCCGCAGGTATAATTGGGCCAAAAATACTTAATTCCGACCTTTCCTCCCAAAGCTCATGCAGGAGATTCCCGTCTCTCTGGAATAATTTCTGTTCTGCTTTTGGACTAAACAAGATTTCCCCGAATTCTAAAGAATTCAGTGGGGAACAAATGTTCTATTTTCAACACAATAGAGTTGAGAGAGTACATGTGGTATCTGGGTGTTTCATGATGGTTAGAAGAAAAGCTCTTGACCAAGTGGGATATCTCGATGATCAATTCTTTATGTACTCAGAGGACATTGATTGGTGCAAACGCTTTTGGGATGCCGGCTGGGAAGTTGCATTTTCTCCCAACGCGCGAGCAATTCATTACGGGGGAGCAAGCTCCTCTAACTCCCCCATTAAATTTTCTGTGGAGCAAGAAAAGGCAATATTACAATACTGGGCTAAGCATCATAGTCGGCCTGCCCAATCTACAATATTCTTAATCATTTTTATTAAACATGTAGTACGAATTCTATTGGGTTCACTCTTATATATTTTAAAACCTTCGGATCGAAGAAAAATAACTCTGTATATAAAAGAACACATCACGTACATATACTCACTCTTTCATAGTTGATAGTCCTAACGCCTCTATGGCTAATATTGCCTCATGTATTGATTCCAACAATTATTAATATGGTTCTCTGTTGAAAGGACTATTAAATATCAAAAAGCTTGATTACATCCTTATCACCGCTGCGCGAAATGAAGAAGACTATATTGACGCAACGATCAAATCTGTTCTTTCACAAACGGTATTGCCACAAAAGTGGATTATTGTAAGTGATGGCTCAACGGACAAGACAGATAGAATAATAAAAGAACATTCGGAGCATTCAAATCTTTTGGAATTTGTGAGAAGAGAGGCGGAAGATAGCAGGCAATTTGATATTGCTTCTAAGGTATTTGCATTGAATACGGGATATGAACGTATAAAAAGCTATGCCTGTGGATATATTGGTCACCTCGATGCGGACATAACAATGGAACGGGATTATTACGAGAATATTATTAAAAAGTTCAATGAAAATAAATTATTGGGTATAGCAGGTGGGTTCATTTATGAGCCGGTGGCGGGGCGTTTTAAGTGCCGGCCGTATAACACGAGCAGGTCGGTTGCCGGCGCAATCCAACTTTTTCGCCGCGAATGTTATGAGCATATCGGAGGATTTATTCCTTTACGAATGGGTGGAGAAGATACATACGCCGAGGTCGTAGCCCGAAAGAAAGGGTGGAAAGTGCAATCATTCCCAGAAATAGTTGTTCGTCATCATAAAGTGGGGAATTTAAGCAGAGGCAAAGTGAGGGAATGCTTCAGAAAGGGAATGGCGGCGTATTCGCTGGGAAGCCACCCTCTTTTTGAAGTTGTGAAAAGCATCAGGCGTGGAGTGGAAAAACCCTATGGCATCAGTGTTCTTTCGAGAATGATTGGGTTCATGTGGCCATACTTGTGCGGGCAGGAGAGGCTCGTGTCAGATGAGTTCATCAAGTTTATGAGAAAAGAACAGTTGATCCAGCTACGGAACTTCATCATGAGAAGGGGATCGCGGGCATAAATGGAACCGGCGATTATCCTATTAGCATCGGAGCAAAATGATTCCGACGAGAACTTCGCAAAGTTTCTCGAATTGTTGGGCATTGAATATGTGCGGGCATCGACGCGCGAGATGCTTTTACACTATATTGAAGGAGGGATCAGGTGCCTGGTTGCGAGCTCCCATACATTTTGTAAATACGAAGATATCGAGCATAAACTCCACGATAAATTATCTAACGTACTGATTTATGAAGCCGAGTCCGCGCAATCTCCAGCCAGTTCATCCGTTGTAATCAGCAATCGCAACAAAGATATTTGCCGAGAGCTTTCCGGGCTCTCTTTTATGCCTGCCAATGAATTCATTTTTACGCTTAAGGAAAATACTCAGGATATACAAGAATTAATTTCTATTAATAACAAAGCTATTTTTGCTTTCAAACAAAGTGCAAACTGCAGGGTATTTCTTTTGCCTATCGAAATAATCGACATAAAAAGAAAAATATCGGGGAGATTATCAAGGGATGATTGTTTGATGAGGATAGCCCCCATAGGAATGTTTCTGAGACATATTGTCCCCGAAAGTTTTGCCAGTAGTGTTGAGCGTTACGCATGCCTGATCATAGATGATCCCCTTTTAAAAGAAACATATGGTTTTATAGATTATTTTAAGTTGGTAGAGTTGATGGATGCTCACAATTTTTTTACGACCATCGCCTTCATTCCCAGGAATTATAATCGGACCGATAAAAAAATAGCAGAGCTATTCAAAAATAGACCGGATCGTTTCAGCATATGTGTGCATGGTTGTGATCACACTACAGGTGAGTTCGGAAAGAGAGACCCAGATTATTTAAGCAAAAAAATAAGATTGGCTACCGCAAGAATGATTGAACATGAGAAGATGACAGGTATTCCCTTTGATCGAGTCATGGTATTTCCCCAGGGTGTTTTTTCCACCCAAGCAATGGAAGCTCTATCGAGAAGTGGCTATCTTGCGGCTGTAAATTCAGTTCCGCTGCCCGTAGGTGGGGAAGAATTATTGGATGCATCCGACTATTTGCGATGCACTATCATGAAATATGGCAATTTCACATTATTTATGAGGTACCTTCCTGAAAGTTTTATGGAGTTTGCATTTGATCTTTTCTGGGGGAAGCCGATTTTTATGGTTATTCATAATGAATATTTAAAAAAGGGGTATGACCAATTGATTGACTGCATCGTGAAATTCAATTCGCTTTCTAAAAATATAAAATGGCAGGGCGTAGGTAATATAATAGATAAGTTTACAACAAGGAATGCTTTTCACGAAGATGCTGCGGGTATTGACTTGAGCGGTTTTGAGACTAATGGTTTCAATAAGAATATAAAAATATTGATCAGAAGATATGCCTTTGAATTAAGAGATAATTATCTTTGTAAGAATAATACCTTATTAAATATGACAATCAAATTGAAAAATCTACTCATAGCGATTCATCAATAGTAACCGTCGATGGAAGACAATCTCGCTACTATTACACCATTTGCACTCTTCTTTGCCATTTTAATGGGCGTTCTGAGCATTATTTTACCGAGAAGAGTAGCGTTATTGCCATTAATAATTGCATGTTCATATATGACGGTTGGACAAAGAATACTCATCTTTGATAAAGATATTAATATTTTCCGAATCTTATTTTTGTTTGGATGGGTCCGACTGTTACTTAGAGGTGAAATACAAAAGTCATTTAGATTTAATGTTATCGACAAAACCCTTATATATTGGGCCATTGCCAGTATCATTTTAGGGGCGTTTGTGGATGCTACTGTGCTTGTTCAGCGTTTAGGATCATCATTCAATGCCATCGGTATATATTTTTTATGCAGATTTCTCATACGTGATCTTGAAGACATTGAAATGTTATTCAGATATGTGGCAATCCTTATTGTTCCGCTTACTATTGCAATGATTATTGAGAAGTCTACCGGCAGAAATCTATTTGCAGTGTTTGGAGGCGTGCCGGAGACGACGATGATTCGTTCCAGCCATGAAGGCGCAACTTTCTTTACTCGTATTCGTTGCCAGGGGCCCTTTCGTCATCCAATACTTGCTGGCACCTTCGGCACTGTATTGATACCTCTTTTTGTCGGATTATGGTTCAAAGAGAAGATTAGGAAATCAATTGCAATTATAGGAATCGCAAGTGCATCCATTATTATTTTCTGCGCTGCTTCAAGCGGTCCTGTATTGACACTAATGTGTGTCCTTTTTGGGTTCCTGATATGGCCATTGCGGCAAAATATGAGAAAAATAAGATGGGGCATAGTATGTGCTGTACTTGGCTTGCATCTTATCATGAAAGAGCCTGTTTGGTATATATTTTCGCGAATGAGCGGGATCATGGGAGGAACCGGATGGCATCGCTCGGAGCTGATAAATCAAGCAATCACGCGCTTCGGTGAGTGGTGGCTTTTCGGTACCACATATACCGCACATTGGATGCCATATACTTTACGTTTAGATCCGAATATGACGGATATTACGAATCAATATATATGGGAAGGTGTTAGTGGCGGCGTTGTAAAACTGATCTTATTTATCTCTCTTATTGCTTTCTCTTTCAGGAAGGTAGGTTTATCGATTAAAGCTGTTAAAAATGAACCGTTTACGATAAAATTCATGATATGGTCAACAGGGGTTTCTCTTGTAGCTCACACCGTTTCATTTCTGTCTGTAGCATATTTTGACCAGATGATTGTTTTCTGGTACCTGCTGTTGGCAATGATAGCCGCTTTGCCCAGGCAGACTGGAGATTCCTCCGTTAGCGCTAAATTTACAGCTGAACCTATCCACACACCAACACACCTTTAAAGTCATGCTCGGTCTATGCTGCCGCGAGGTCGGAATTCATAAATGTTTGCATCATTCCGGGAACGCAGTTTAAATATAATAAATAAGTACACTTCAGGTACGTCTCTTAGAGGCATGGCGGTTCGAGGCAGTGTTTGGTTGGGTGTTGCGAGCGGTACGGAACAGGTTCTCAGGCTCATTCGCAACATGATTTTAGCCCGTTTACTCGCCCCGGAAGCATTCGGTCTTATGGCAATTGCCGTTTCTATCAATTCCGCTTTTGAGTCCTTTACACAGATTGGTGTTAAAGAGGCAGTTATACAAAACCAGCGAGGGCAAGAACGTTCATACCTGAACGGTGCATGGTGGCTGTCGTGCGGCCGCGCCTTCATCATATATGGAATTATTTGGGTCAGCGCTCCGTGGATTTCTAATTTTTATAACAATCATCAATTGATACCTTTGATGAGGGTTGTATTTCTGGGTGTTCTGTTCAACGGACTGATGAGTTCGGAAGCCTATGCTGCAATTAAAGAAATGCAATTGAAGAAATGGGTGATTGTGTATCATGGAGGGTCTATTTGCGGCATTCTGTCAGCAATTTTATTGGCGTATATCATTCCAAATGTCTGGGCCCTTGTAATAGGTTATACTATTGAGGCTGCCGCGCGTTGTATCCTATCTTTTATTGTTTGTCCATTTTATCCGAGATTTGATTTTGACAGAGATAACATGAGAGCCCTTTTGAAATTTTCGCGAGGAATGTTTGGTCTCCCCATTTTAACCTTCATATATTTGAATATTGATGTTTTTGTTATTGGAAAGGTCATGACCATCGAAGATCTTGGATTTTACTCGTTGGTGGCGGGAATAGCCTGGATGCCGTTTCAATTTATAACTTCGATTATGACCCAGGTCATGTCACCGGCATTTGCAAAGAAACAGAATGATCAGGACTGGATAAATCAGTGGACTCTAAATCTAACGAAAATAATTACATTTGTTGGATTCCCTTTGCTTTTCTGGGTCATTTTTTACGGGAGAGAAATTCTGACATTGGTGTATGGCGTTAAATATGGAGCTGTTGCTATTCCTTTTGCCATCATATTCGCCAATGCGCTTATGAGAACAGTAAGTGTCCCCATTGCGACAGTGTATATTTCTACGGGCCGTCCAGAACTTCATCGCTTCTTCACGGCCATACGAACCATATTAATTATGGTTCTAATCTGGCCCGCTATACACTTTTTTGGCTTAATCGGGGCGGCGTCTGCTGGCTTAATTTCAATGCTGATTGGGAACTTATTTCAGATCAATCGTATGAACAGCATAACCGGATTGCCACTACGGCCATACTTCAAGGTTTTTGCATTATCTTTATTATTCTCATTTTTCATTCTCATGTTTGGATCCATGTCAGTTTATTTTCCCTTCTCCAGTCCAATAATCAACAGTTCAATCGGTTTTTTAGGGTGCTTTTTCTCTTATGTAGCTATGATTATATATTTTATTCGATCGAAGAAACTTAGGTTAAATGGCAGCTATGCTTAAATTATTGGAATTTGCTTACTCAGTATCTAATAGTCGTTTTAGGGCGATTATTCTAAAAATTATCCGGAAGATTGAAGGAGATTATTTCTATGGAAAAACGTCTTCGAAGATTTATAAAAAGTATTATGACATCGAGATTGGCTATGGCACGATAAGCTTTACAGACTTAACCAGAATCGCTAAAGGCACAACAATTGGTAATTATTGCACTCTTTCAGAAAATACACGTATTTTTAATGCCAATCATCCCGCAAAATGCTTTACCACGCATGCCCTGCTATACAACCCCATCTTTGGCTGCAGCAGGGAAGATGTATTGCCAAGGACAAGGCTTATAATCGGGCATGACGTTTGGACCGGTTATAATTCCATTATTCTCCCGTCAGTCAGTAGTATTGGCAATGGCGCTATTATCGCGGCAGGTGCGGTGGTGACGAAGAATGTTGAAAAATATGCGATCGTGGGAGGAAATCCGGCTAAGTTTATTGAGTATAGATTTACTCCTGAGGTAATCGAAAAGCTTGAGCAAAGCAAGTGGTGGCTGTTAAGCAAGGAGGAATTGATTAAAAACAAGGAAAAATATGAAAAGATCGTCAATTTTTCCATTGAGGATTTGAAGGAACAGCGAAATGCTTTGTTAGGGAAAGCAAGCAGATAGTATGAGAGGGTCTGGTTGAATATAGATGGCTCGAACTGGCCTGTTACTATCTTTAGAAAGCCGAACAAATTTGTCAGACATATGTTTTGGATGTTGAGAGTCTGAAGAAGAAGGAGGGTGGACAAATTGTCTGCTTATAATCTCATCCTTTATAAAAAAAAATCGCAAATGACTGAAAATTTGGAATTATTAGTTAAATGATATTGACCCATTATTGGAAATCAAGGGAAATCGGAGATATCATGGCACAAATATTGCAATATTTAAAGAGGTTTAGAGAAAATGTGGGAGGTGTCCAATGAGGAAGTATTTCTTTGCTTTTTTCCTTCTTCTCTTTTCTGCTAATGCTTTCGCTGCGAATCACTATATCAGGGCTGGAGCGACTGGCGCTAATAATGGCAGCAGTTGGGCAAATGCGTGGACTACCTTCGGAGCCGTTACCTGGACGAGAGGAGATACGTATTATATAGCGGGTGGTACCTATACGGGGGATGCCTCAATCACGACATCAGCGGGTAGTGGATGGATAACCCTCAAAAAGGCTAACGCCAGTGATAACAGCGGGGATGCGGGATGGAGTGCTGACTACGCCACGACACAGGCAGTTTTCAACGGGCGGCTATCCGTATCGAATGGGAATTTCAAGGTTGATGGAGTAACCGGATCTGGAACGTCAGGTCATGGGATAAAGTTCTATTCCGCTACAAGTCCGACAAACGGGGGAGTCCTTTACTTCGGAACTTCATCAACCTATGCTCGACAAGTTTATCATGTAGAGGTTCAGGGGCCTGGGTTTGATTATGGTTCTTCCGGTACTGATGGTATCTATTGGGTGGCGGGTACGGGAACGGGAGCCAAGGGGCTGCATGTAAATAATTGTTATATCCATGAGATTCCACGGAACGGCATAACTCTCGGTGAGGCGGTTGGAACAAGTTATGACGATTATGGGACATTGGTTGAGAACAGCGTTATTGAGCGAACAGGCGGTGTCTATATAGCCTATCCTGGAATCCACGGTCAGGGGATTCAAGTGGCCTACAATGCCAACGACGCCTACGTAATAATTAGGAACAGCATATTCAAAAATATTATAGGTTCAGCAATGATCGCCTATTTAGGTGGAGCAAGCGCGAATCATAGTCAAAGTCAGATATATAATAATGTCTTTTATATAACTGACCTTAGCATATATAATGTTGTTTCACCCGGAGTGATTTGGACAAACAGTGCAGGTGGCGCGGTGACTGATCATTTCTATATTTATAATAATACTTTTTATGGTCTTGGGAATGGGGGGTCAGTTTATGGAAGGATCTATCTAACATCCTCTGCCACAATCACAACTGCCGAAGTGAAAAATAACCTGTGGGTGAACTCATACCTGCCTTATGGCGGTTATCTTATTGGGATTACTTCCTCTTCTAATAATGGGTTTTATAATAATAATGGTTCAAGCAATCCGGGTAATACAGAATCAGGGGACCCGTTTGTAAATTCCGCGGGATATGACTTTCGACTAAAATCTACGGCAAACGCAAGGGATAAGGGAATTGATTTAAGCAGCGTGTTTACATCGGACATAGTTGGCACTACTCGTCCACAGGGTTTAGCCTGGGACATTGGAGCGTATGAATATTATACAGGACCAAATCCAAGCCCACCTGTCAATCTAAAAATCGTGCCATAGCAACAGAATATTTGGTGGCTGAATAGGCATTCGGGGTGGGTTTGGGGTCATCTTTCCAACGGCATAGTGGAGAAATATCATGAAAGCTACTAAAGATCAGTCTGACATTATGCATTTAAATATCCCAAAAAAGAGTATGCATAGAATATTTGTGGGCTTGTTCGTAGGCATAATGGTTTTACTTTGTTGCTTTCATCTTCCTATGGCCGCATATGCGGCTTTAGAGGGCCAAGGATCCGGCCTCGTTGCCTGGTGGAAGTTCGATGAAGGATCTGGGACAATTACCTATGACTCATCCGGTAATAACAATCACGGTATAATAAGAGGCTCGCCCTCATGGACAAGCGGTATTTCGGGCGGGGCATTGTCTCTAAATGGAACGAGCAATTTTGTTTATATACCCTATAGTGAATCCTTGCGGCTTGGGATAAAGACCATTGCAGTTTGGGTTAACACAAGTGATTTTTTGAAAAGCACCAGTGCTTTCTACGGGTGGGGAAGAGGATCAGGGTGTGCAGATAATTATCAGGGGTATTATCTGCCGAATGGCTCTATTGGGGCCACTTATCAAAATACAGCCGGAGCTACTGTTAGACCCTATGGGGGCAGGGCCCCCAATAATACTGTGAAATTAGGGGAGTGGGCGCACTACGTTTTCAAATACGATACAGCACCGAATAATCCTACCATTTCTGTTTTTAAGAACGGAGTTAAACAAGCGACTCCCTACAGCGGATCGGATGGCCTGTCAGATGCATGCGCAATGACTGCTATCGGAAGTCAAGAAGGTATGCCTAACCCAAATTATGTCAGGACTTTCGCCGGAATAATGGACGATTTCCGTGTCTATAATCGTGTTCTGTCTGATTCTGAGATAGCAGAACTTTATAATAAAAACAGACCCATTTCTTCCGACACTACTCCGCCGAGCACGCCCATCGGCCTTACCGCAACCGCTATTTCTGCTTCTCAAATCAATTTATCATGGAATGCTTCCATAGATAATATTGGAGTAGTCGGGTATATAATATACAGAGGTGGCTCTAAGATAGCTGTGGTCAGGGCAGGGACCACTTATTCTGATTTAGCGCATACCATATCATCAACTTACAGCTATACAATCGCTCCCTCAACCTCATACACCTACAATGTTTCAGCGTATGACGGCGCTTATAATGTTTCTCTGCAATCTTCACCGGCCAGCGTGACAACGCCCGCCTCACCCGGTGGCATCTTTAATGTATCTGTTACTATGACGGGAACCAATATTAATACAGTTCAGAGTTCTCCGTCAGGAATTAGCTGTTCAAGCGGAACCTGCAATTATGCTTTTCCTGTAGGATCAACCGTCCATCTTTCACCTTACCCTTTTATCCTTGGCATGGCGGATTCAACTCCGCCCTTTATGGGTTGGACTGGAAGTGGCTGTTCTGGAACGGGCGAGTGCTTTTTATATATGGACTCCGACAAAGCAGTAACCGCCGAATATGGAAATCCGCCTCCAAGACCAAGCCCCCCTGTCAATTTAAGGATCATCGTGGAATAGCATTGACGGGATGGACGGGATGGTTGATCAACATTGGAATGGGATAATCACTTTTCTTTGAATTAATCGAGGACCTTACTCTGGGCTTCTTGAAAGTTGGAACAAAAAGATTCCAATTTTTATGATGCGTGTCTCTGATCTTCGGGAGAAAAGTTTTTTTAAAACTCAGAGTGTATACGTTAATGCCCCATGCGATCTAAAGTAACAGAAAATCAACCCATTCGACTCACCGGTCTGAAGCCGGGGGTATGCTCAGGGTTGATACTGAGCGGCGCTTTTTACCCCGATTTAAAAATCGGGGTTTGGCGCCGTCGAACGTATCAAGCACTTGATAAGGCGGAGAGTATAAAATGTCTATAGGATTGATCGTGCGAATATTTGTTTTGTTCGTCCTCCTTTGTCAATTTGGGAGCGCCCACGCGGCTTTAGAGGGCCCAGGATCAGGCCTTGTTGGCTGGTGGAAGTTTGATGAAGGAAGTGGCGCTACTTTCTACGATTCAAGTGGGCGTGGGCACACCGGGACTTTTGTAAACAGTCCGACTTGGGTACAGGGAAGAGTAGGACCCTGGGCATTGTCATTCGATGGTTCTTCGAGTTTTGTAAACATCCCTGCTTCTACGGATTTCGACTTTAACACTACTGGTGAATTTTCAATCAGTGTCTGGGTTTATTCCAAAGACCCCAATACCCGTTTCAGTGCTGTTAGCCGATCAATGAATAATTTATGGCACCTGTGGACACTTGAACAGGTCAATACGGGGGGAGGCACTGCGAGATTTGATGAAGAATATGTGACACGCCTTGTCTCGGGTGAATCAGCTTCCAGAGCACGGGGAAGTGGTCTCGGTTATGGGGCTAATGCCTGGTACCATGTAGTTGGAGTAAAGACCTCTGGAGCGAGCGGTGTAGTCAAGATCTACATTAATGGAGTTAAGGGGACGGATTCGGCAATAGTGCCTAATCCTGATCCTGACCTGTCAGGATTGGGAATAACCATCGGAGGAAGGAGATCCATAACACCGGATGCGGTTTGGAACGGTTACATCGATGAAGTTCGTGTGTATAACAGAGCGTTATCCTCCGCGGAAATTGCCAGCCTTTTCGCTGAATATGGGAACCTTGCCCCAAATCCACCTGCCAATTTAAGAATTATTCAGGAATAGGAATGAGAATAATGGAATAGTATCACTCACCGGGCGCGGTTGGGGCCATATTCGCGCCACTATGGTCGAAAATATTTTTAGGTGCCGTAAAAGACCAGTCAAGCCCCCCTGCCTTATGTCGTGTCTGCCCGTAGAATGAATCAACTGAGAAAGCAAATCCGGAGCCTGGTTTTGGAATAAGAGCAGAATTTATCCATAAAGCTTATCATTTCAAGGGGCCTGTCTATTCTTTTAGGATATTCTTGACAGTATTGCCCGTTGCCATGAATAAGGTCAATGAGATCAAGAGAGCATCTAACTTTTTTATGGGCTACACGGTGCTAATGAGCAGCTTTGGCGGAACTGGAGGAGTATATGAAATGGAGTGAGTACTTCGTTTATGAGAAACAGACACTGAGTCGCGTGGTGAAGAATTTCCTAATTAATTTTTTGCCGGATTTTTGGATCATAAACTACACTTTGCGACCGGCTATAGCAAAATTGTGCGGAATGCGGTGTGGGAAGAGGGTTTTTCTTCAAAAAGGCATATTTTATGGAAATCCCAAGAATTTGAAAATCGGCAATAAGTCCGTCGTCTGCCGGGGAGCGTTTTTGGACGGCTACGACAAAATTTTGATTGGAGACAATGTTGTGATCGCTTACGATGTCACATTTGTTACCAGCAACCACGAGATGGGACCCCCGGAAAAGCGTACGGGCAGACTGTTTGGCGGTCCGATCGTGGTCGGGGACGGGGTGTGGATAGGCGCCCGGGCAACGATTGGGCCAGGTGTGGAAATCGGCGCAGGTAGCATGGTTTCTACTGCCGCCGCGGTGATGAAATCGGTGCCGCCGAATTCGCTGGTTTCGGGAGTGCCGGGCACCGTGATCATGAAGATGGCGGGCGGGGCCGCAGCCTCAAATCAGTTGCCTGCACAAGATGCCCAGCCCGCGAACATTAGCGGGCGAGAGGTCGCTTCTGCCGCGCAGGAAACAAGCGACACGAGAATCCCCAATGACGGGAGAATGACAAAGGCGGAGTTTTACGCGGAATTGGAGCTTTTGATTAAGCTTGAACCAGGCTCAATCCAAGGGACGGAGTCAATCCGGGATGACCTGGGTTGGGACTCCATGGTCGCTCTGGAGTTCATTGCCCTGGCCGACGAGAAGCTGCACACAGTGTTGGACGCCTCCGCGCTGGCTGAATGCGAGACGGTTTCCGATCTGGTGAATTTGCTTCCGGGCAGGATCACATAAGCACCGCAACAGGGGAAACCAACGAAGTGATAAAAGAAGCGAAGAAGAAATTCGTTGCTCAAAGGAGGATAGTATGGCTACCCTAACAATAAAGGGGACGGCGATCCGGGGGATTGCCTCCTCCGCACCGGTCAATCGCCAGTCCACGGCCGACTTTGCCAAAGTCTTTGGACAAGATGAAGCGGCAAAAGTTGCCATGGCCAGCGGTGTTAGAACACTGCGCGCAGGCGGTCCCGGGCTTTGTACCTCCGACCTCTGCTGCGCCGCCAGTGAGGCTTTGTTGAAGGAACTGGCTTGGGACCGAGGGTCCATCGAGGCTCTGGTGTTTGTTTCCCACTCCTTCGACTACCCCTTGCCCGCTACGGCCTGTATCCTGCAAGCCAGGCTGGGCCTGCCTAAGACCTGCGCCGCCTTCGACGTGGCCCTGGCCTGTTCGGGCTATGTCTATGGATTATGGATTGCCACGGGGTTGATTATGACCGGGTGCAAACGGGTCCTGCTTCTCGCCGGCGAGATGGGGACCCGGATGATTTCACCCCAGGATCGAACCATGGCCCCCCTCTTCGGAGACGGCGGGTCAGCCACCGCCCTCGAAAGCGACGACGGGACCGTAATGCATTTTGAGCTGGGGACCGATGGCACTGGGTACAAGCACCTGATCATACCTGCGGGCATTTCCAGTGCACGGCTGCCCCATTCGGCCCAGACCATGATGAGAAAGGAAAAGGCCGTCGGGATCATTCAATCTGACGAGGACCTGCAAATGAACGGAACGGAAATCTTCACGTTTACTCTCCGCGAGGTGCCTCCGCTTATCGATTCCATTTTACAGCGCTCGCAGTGGCAGAAAGAAGAAGTGGATCACTTTGTATTTCACCAGGCCAATAAATTTATGTTGGTGCATTTAGCTAAACGGATGGGCATTCCTGAGCAAAAACTGCCCCTTATTATGGAGCACTACGGAAATACCAGCTCGGCTTCGATCCCTATGGCAATAACACATTGTTTACGGGAAACTCTGCAGAAACAAAGGCTCAAACTGGTGCTGGCCGGCTTTGGAGCCGGACTATCTTGGGGAGCATGTGCCGTGGAATTGGGTCCTATTGTTGCCCCCCCTTTGGAGGAAGTGTCATGACTAAATCTTTTGCGGAACTATCAGGTACCTTTCTTATTACTGGCGGCACACGTGGCATAGGACGAGCCATTTCCGTGCAATTTGCTCGGGCTGGCGCCTGCGTTATCGCCAATTATGTCAGGAATGAAAAGGCAGCTCAGGAATTAAAAGCTTTAGTGGAAAATGAACAAGGACGGGTCGAGTTGTGCCGCGCTGATTTGATGAACCAGGAATCGTTGAAGAAAATCGATTCAGTCATTGAACAAACCGGTGCGCCGCTTCGCGGCTTCATTCATTGCGCGGCTACAGGCACTCACCGCCCGGCTGTCGAACTTACAGGACGGCATCTTGACTGGACGCTGGCGTTAAACGTACGGGCTTTTTTTGAGCTGGTGAAGACACTCCTGCCCAGATTCGCCGACGGGTCAAGCGTGGTGGCGGTTAGCTCATTAGGGGGTGTGCGCGCCATCTCTGATTATGCAGCCATTGGTACCTCCAAGGGCGCTTTGGAATCGCTGGCGCGGCATCTTGCTGTTGAGCTTGCCCCCCGTGGAATCAGAGTCAATATTCTCGTGCCCGGTGCGATAGCCACTGAGGCCTGGAAAATCATTCCGGACGGCGAGGCTCGGCTGGCTCTGTTAGCAAGCCGTACACCCCTGCAGCGACTGGTCACGGCGGAGGAAGTTGCCTGGGCGGCGCAGTTTTTATGTTCTTCAGCGGCTACTGGAATTAACGGACACCGATTGGTGGTAGATGGAGGTGCCAGCATTTTATTGTGAAAGGGTTGACTACAGAAGTAATTAGGCACGTAATGAACCTTACCAGATTTTTGAAAGAATATAGGGATGATATAAATAAAGAAAGTGAGGGAATAAAATAATTATGGATAATGTGATGCAAAAAATTCAGGAGGCCTTTAAGGCGGCACTTAATGTGGATGCCCAGTTGATCACCATAGATACAATTCCGGGAGACATTCCTGCTTGGGACTCCATGGGCCATGTGGCCTTAGCGGCCGCTCTGGAGAGCATATTTTCATTGAGTTTGGACATTGATGAAGTTATGGAGATGGAAAACGTCCGCCAAATTGTCAGAATTATTGGGGGGAAGGTGGCTTCTTAATCTGTTTGGCCATAGATAGGCGCTTATTGTTTCAGTTGCGGTAGCCAATTGGAGGTGGTTTTTGATGAACAGATCGGCCGAGCTAAATTTTGCAGGGCAACTGGTTCGCCGCTTGAGTCCCAACTCGTGCCTTATTGATGCGGCTACGGGTGAAACTGTGCCGTCCAAAGATTTGCCGGAAACCGTCGCGGGTTTTGCTGCCGGGTTCTTGTCGGCCGGTCTGGAACCGGGTGACCGTATCCTGATCGGATGCGCTCTCAGCCCGTCCACCGCGCTGGCCTATCTGGGCGCCATGTATGCCGGTCTGGTACCGGTGCCGTTTGAGCAGCGGGATCTTCCCATGTGCGGTGAGCCAGTCTACGCAACGACTCAGGCGAAAGGGATCTGGACGGGAAAAGAAATCAAATGCGAGTGGACCGAACGGCTTGGCGTGAGGCATTTTACAGGATATTTCGATGCTCGCCCGATTGATTTGCTCCCCCCATATCCAAGCGCTGCGAGTGACTTGGCAACCCTGATGCCCACTTCCGGCTCCACGGGCACGCCGCGCCTGGTCATGACCAGTCATGGCAACCTGACAGCCAATACGGAAGCAATCATCCGCAGCCAGTATCTTGGTTCGGACGAGCGGGCGATGCTGATTCTGCCCTTGAGTTACTGTTTCGGGGCCAGCGTGCTGCACACGCACTTGTACCAAGGCGGCGGCGTAGTGTTTGACTCGAGGTTTATGTTTCCCGACAAGGTCCTGCGAGCGATCAACCTTCATGGTTGCACCACATTCGCCGGCGTGCCCACCGTCTATAACATCCTCCTGGGGCGGTCCAACTTCCGCTCGATTCCGCTTCCCTGCCTGCGGCGGTTCCTGCAAGCAGGAGGCGCGCTTGCCCCGAAGAAGGTGCAGCAGATGCGTGAGGTTGTTCCGGCGGCGCAGTTTTTCGTCATGTATGGGCAGACCGAGGCGACATCGCGCATCAGTTGTCTGCCTCCCCAACAGTTGGAGGAGAAGTTGGGCAGTGCCGGGGTGCCGCTGGATAACCTGTTGGTTCGGATTGTCGATGACGAAGGACAAGAGGTTCCGGCGGGGCAAACGGGAGAAATCTGGGTCAAAGGTCCATCGATTTGTTATGGTTATTTCAATGATCCGGAGGAGACCGGTCTCAAGTTTCAGGAGGGTTGGCTCAAGACTGGGGACATGGCGTCGATGGATGCCGACGGATACTTGTGGATCACCGGGCGTAAGGGGGAGTTCATGAAAATCCGCGGCGTCCGTGTGAGCTTCGCGGAAGTCGAGACGCTCGTGGCGCAGGTTCACGGAGTATGTGAGTGCGCTGCGACTTCAACGGCCCATCCCGAAGCCGGCGAGGCGATTGTGCTTTTTATCGTCCCGCAGAGTGAGGCAACCGATATACCGGCGCGAGTGCGGGGCGCGCTGCCCCCCCACTGGACATGCACCGCGATGAAACTGGTTGGGGAATTACCCAAAAACGCAAACGGCAAAATCTCCCGGCCGCTTTTGAGGGAAATGGTATGAGTGAGTTAAGTGAGATTGAGAGCAGCATCGAGGCGTTGCTGACAAATCTCCCTTACAGCATGGAGCCAAGGCAACGCGAATTGGCCCTGATGGCCGTGTTGAAGCAGGAGCTGGCCTACGCCTGCGAGCGGAATCCGCAGTATCGCAATTACGTCGAACAGTGGCCGACCGACTACCGAACCGCCCGGCGTGTGGCCGACCTGCCTTTCCTGCCGGTGGGTGTTTTCAAAGCCGATCCACCCTTGGCGCTGATTGGTCCCGGCGAAGTGACCCGGACGCTGACATCCAGCGCGACCACCGGCCAAGTGCCCAGCCGCGTTGTTCTCGACGCCGGGACCGCCAGGCGGATGACCAAAGGAGTGACCACCATCATCCGGAATTTTATCGGCCCGGCCCGCCGGCCCTACCTGGTGATAGACGCGCCTGAGACGCTGGCGGCGGGGGGGCCCCTGGGGGCTCGTGGGGCTGCAATTCAGGGCCTTCGCTCCTTTGCAACCCAGATCGTTTGTTGCCTGCGCAACGGTAATTCCGGAAATCTTGAGCTCGACCTGGATAAATTGAGGGAGTGCGCGGCAGAATGGAGAGACACGGAGGTCCTGGTGTACGGCTTTACGTATGTCCTCTGGAACTCCCTTGTGAAGGTGCTGGAAAACAGGAATGTTTCGCTCGATATGCCCAAGGTACGGGTGCTCCATAGTGGTGGCTGGAAGCGTCTTGAGCACCAGGCCGTCACCCGTGAAGTCTTTATCAAGGGGGTGGCCTCCGCTTTTGGCTGTTCGTGCGACCGCGTAATCGACTTTTATGGCATGGTTGAGAATGTGGGTGTAGTCTACCCGGATTGTGAGTACGGCAACAAGCATGCGCCCGCCTTTGCCGATGTGGTTGTGAGGAATCCCTTGACGCTCGAGCCCGTGGCCGCCGGCCAACAAGGCTTGATCCAGGTCTGCAGTGTGCTGCCAACCAGTTTCCCCGGCTTTCTGTTGTTGAGCGAGGACCTGGCTGAGATCATGGGATATGACGGATGCCCATGCGGAAGACGCGGTATCTATTTCCGGTTCATTGGCAGGGCGCCAAAGGCAGAGGTTCGAGGCTGCGGCAACGTGGAGACCAGCCGGGAGGTGCACGGGCTGGAGGAGACGATTCATGGATGACCATGTGCAGGCTGTAAATTCACCACAGGAGATCGTCGGCATTGCTGAGCGACTTCGGCGAGTTTTTCTCGAAAAAGATCTTTCGCCGGAAGCGGCCTTGAATGTCATCAAGCGCTGGGCCGCTGGCCTCGAAAAAGGCGGATTAGACGTGCCCGGCTTGCCGTTCCTTCGGCTCTGGTTGCGGCGGGGTACTTTGGAACCCATGTTCCAGCGCGAACTGGGGCCCGGTTCACTCAGCGGTGGCTGGCGAACCGACGGAAAAGCCAGGCTCCGCACGTTTCCCTTAGGTATCGTAGGCCATTGGCCTGCTGGGAACATTGAAATTCAGCCGGTTCTCTCACTATCTTGTGCCTTGATCGGCGGCAACGTTTGTCTGGTCCGCGTGCCACGTGATCTGGTCAAACCAACACGAGAATTGATGGATCGCTTCAAAGAGATGGATGAGAACGGCATATTGACCGAACGCGTTGCCATGGTCACCTTCGATCATGATCGTCTCGACTTGCATGAGGCCATGGCCAAGGTGGTTGATGGAGCTATGATCTGGGGTGGTGAAGAAGCGGTATCACGTATACGTAATTTACCTTTTCCGCATTGGACGCGTCTGGCTGCTTTTGGCCCCCGCCTTTCGGTGGCTGGCATGGATTTGGACTCATGGAATAACCCGGCCTCACGATTTGTCTGGTGCCAACGCATCGCCCGCGATGTGTGGCAGTTTGACCAACAAGCCTGCTCCTCACCACAGGCTCTGTTTCTGGAGGGCAGCTCCGGGACAAATCCCGATGCCTTTCTATATGATCTGAAGCGAGCATTTGACGAGGAGAACCGGTTGCACCCACGACAGCAGATTGAGCCGGCACGGACTTCAGCAATTTGCCTGGCTCGCGCTTCATGGCTCCTTCAGAACCTTGAGCAACGGGCATGGTTCCCAATGTCTCCCGATTGGACGATTTTGCTTGGAAAGGGGGTCGATATTCCCACACCTATTCAAAACCGCACTCTGACCGTGCTGCTGGTGGACGATTTATTGGAGGTGATTTCAAGATTCGATGGGGCGGTGCAGACTATGGGGCTTGCCATCAGCGATCCAACAAGGGAAACTTCATTGGCTGAGGCAGCGGGCCGCAGAGGGGTTGACAGGATTGTGAAATTGGGAAGAATGCATGTTTTCGGATCACCCTGGGACGGTGTAGATTTGATCCGCCCCATGGTTCGTGTTGTGCGCCATGTGCCGTCAGGGAGTTAAAAAATTCAAATAATAAGAAGGAAACCAAATATGAAACAGGCAGAAGCATTCTTAGAAGCATTAGACCGGAAGGCGAAGATGTTCGCACCTTCTGCCAGGGCGACTTTTGAAGCCAACAAGGAGATCTGCTCCTGGTTGTTGAATCCCCTGGCCAGATGGGCTGAAGCCTCCTATGGAGAGAAGGCCTTTGATGATGCAGCGAGAGGGTATGCGAAGTATTGCTTCGGCGTCGGGCAATCGCAGCAGGCCTATGAGCGGATCGGGCGCTACAGCCCCGAAGCTATGCCCGAAATTATGTCAGAAGTATATGAAGATGAGGGATACATGGTGCCGTACATGTGGGCCGCTATCTTGATCTACGCTTTCTGGCCTTCGATGGTGAACCACCTCGCGCTATTCCGGGACAAGTTCCTGCGGTGTCTGCCAGTAAATGCCTCCGTACTTGAACTCGCATCGGGGCATGGGGTACTCAGTTTGCTGGCAGCTGAAGAACGGCCGGATATTCGAGTGGAGGGGGTGGATATCAGCCCGCCGGCAGTGGCCGTGGCCAATCGCCTCCTGAGCGTCTCAGGACACGCCGGCAGGGTGAAATTTGTTGTAAGAGATGCGCTGCAAATCGACCAAACCATTCCGGAAGGAGAGAAGTACGAGGGAATTATTTCCGGGATGTTGGCCGAGCATTTACCTGAACCCAAACCCCTCTTCAGCGCAATGAGCCGGAATACTTCGAAAAATGGAATAGTATTTTTCAGTACGGCTATCGAATCGGCCCAAAGGGATCATGTCTTTGAATTCCACCAAGAGAGCCAGCCCTTGCACATGGCTGAAATGGAAGGTTTCAGAGTGTCACACCTCATTTCTGAGGCCAGCGCCGTTCCTCCTGGGGCCCGATTCCTTCCCCGGGCCGCGGCAATGATTTTACGCCTCAGGCGAAGTTTATTATCTGAAACGAGTTAAGTCATGGCGAAACCACTTTTAAATTTTGAGGAAGTCCGATCCTTGCTTAAGCAACGATTCCCAATGCTCATGGTGGACAGCGTGATTGCATTGGAGCCTGGCAAAAGTATCCGGGCAATCAAAAACGTAACGGGAAATGAGCTTCAATTTCTCGGTCATTTCCCCCAACAGGCCATCATGCCGGGTACTCTTATCGTGGAAGCTATCGGTCAGGCGGCTTCCATATTATTTGCTAAATCGATTGAAACACCGATCGAAAACGAGGAGTTTCTTGTTCTTGGTTCGATCAATGACATGAGATTTCTGGTGCCGGTCGTTCCGGGCGACAGAATGGAAATCGAAGTGCAGGTTCTTAAAATCCTCGGGGGCTTAGCCTTTGTCGAAACGACCGTAAGAGTGGACGGCACGGTTGCCGTGACTGGGAAACTTGGATTTGCAAGACGTAAGCTTTGACCCGAGGGTAAAAAGCATGCAAATCCAAAGTCAGGAAAAGGTAAAATGGATAGGTGAAGAAGGTCACACAGTTTCCTGAAATTGGTCTTTTCAAAATAAGAAACCGGGTGATTCGAAGAGGTGGAGAATGTGCTTTGCGGATTCAAAGGCATATCCGAGGCGGCAGGTAATCGGTATGCCCGATGGAGTGCTTGGGTAAGCGATCAAGTCATTTGTGGTATGCAGTTCGGAAACAGTCTTGGAGAAGAGAGAAGTGAAAAAGTATTGTGCAAACCATCTCGAGGTATTCATGTTTCCCAAGTACGTGGAGTTTTTAAGAGAACTGCCCAAAACACCAAATGGTAAGATTGACAGGAAGAGATTGGCGATGAAGGAAGCGTGAATGATAAAAGAAGAAGTGCTGGAATATTGGAATAATGGAATAGTTGAACGGCGGAAGGAACAAGGATAAAGGATCCAGTCATCAATCATCAGATTAATACCTTGCCATTGGCAATTCTCGAGTTTTGAAGAATAGCTCGACACCAATTGCTGTGCCGAGAATATTAGTTATGACATCCGTGAGTTGGGAACTTCTTGGCGGAAGATAAACCTGGATCAGTTCAATTAAAAGACTTATACACCCTCCGATGATAATAGACATAAAGAGGATTCGAAAAATCGACCGTCTTTTCTTGGTCCAGAGATAGGCTGAGAAGAGAAATCCGAACGGGATGAAGCCCAAAACGTTGGTCAGGATATCTGTCAGGTAGGAGCGATTGAAGCGAAAATCTTCCCAGGGTGGGACAAGGATCGTTTTTTGAAGGACTTGAAATCTCGATGGGATGAAAAGGGCATGGCTACCGAAAGAATCATGAGCCAAAGTTCCGGAATGTTCATCAAAAAGATAGAGGCCGACAAGTCCTTCTTCTCCTGAACCCTTCGACCCATGGGAGTGCTCGGAGACCTCCTGTCCTGTCAATACCCGGTTGTAGATTGCCAGGCGAAATAGTTTGCCGGTCCAATATTCACTCCCCCCGGGAGAGTTGCCCAGAAGGATCTTTCCCGATGGTTTTTCATTCACCGAAAAAAGGTGAAATCTTGGGCTGGATTTCAGAAGAATGCCATCGACGTAAATGCGGGTTCCGTTAACCCCTGATGTGATTGCGACAAATCGTTTCTCACCTTTCTTTAGAACGTCTCTTACTCCGATTTCGCGATACGTGGTTTTGCCGTGAATGCCCTTCCCCAGAATCAGATGGGATTTCCACTGACCGATGAAGAAGTTTTCCGATCCCTGGTCGTCAATAATAGAGAGGATGTGGCCGATATGAGAACTATCTTCAGCGGTGGATTGTAGCCAAAGCTCTATAGAGCGCGGGTGCAGGGAGTAGGGGGCAGGGACTTGGGAAAAAACAATGGCTTGGCCGTAGAACTGTAAACCGTTTTGATCTTTTAACCATTTCACCTTGTTTTCAGGCCAGAAG
>Ga0214473_10001443_pt1 | contig 31365 bp, 27 predicted proteins | sample RVTome_7_FD_203509 | JGI IMG/M metagenome (GOLD analysis project Ga0214473, IMG submission 203509) | Soil microbial communities from uranium-contaminated site in the Upper Colorado River Basin, Wyoming, United States - RVT98D197 | ecosystem: Environmental > Terrestrial > Soil > Contaminated >...
CCGGAGCGCTCGCGTGTTCAACCCCGGAGCGCTCGCGTAGTCTCCGCTTTTCCCTCCGGTCTTGCGCAGGAGGCGGACCCCGGCGATCTCGATGGAACGGTCGACCGGCTTCGCCATGTCGTAGACGCACAGGGCAGCGACCGCGACGGCGGTCAGCGCCTCCATCTCCACCCCCGTCGGAGCGACCGTCCTGACGACGGCCTCGATCCGTACCTTCCCCGGCTCGGGGAAGGAGAAATCCACCGCCACGGAAGCCAGCGGCAGCGGATGGCACAACGGGAGGATCCGGTGGGTCGACTTCGCCGCCATGATCCCGGCGACGCGGGCGACGGCGAGCACGTCCCCCTTGGGGATCTCTCCTTTCCTTATCATCCTCCACGCGGAGCGGGTCAGAAGGACCCACCCCTCCGCCGTCGCCTCCCGCGCGGTCGCGGACTTTTCCGAAATGTCGGCCATGCGGACGCTTCCCGTTTTCTTCACGTCGTTTCCGCCTTCCCCGGGTTGTAAAACACCCATGGTGTTCTATGATGATTATCGGGTCGGATCACCACATTATAGGAGAACGATGCCTCCCCGCTCATCCTTCCTTTTTCTTCTCCTGGCGTGCGCCGTTCTCGCCTCCGCCCCCTTCGCCGCGCGGGCCGGGGAACGGACGGCGATCTACCCGGGAACCCCCGGGCCGGAGATCGCCCCCCACATTCTATTTGAGTCGGCCTTCCCGCTCAACGAACTCCTCCCGTCGAAGTGGACCCCCGCCCAGCAGCGGGAGGTCTCCTACTTCCTCGAGCGGATGAAGAAGGACCAGCGGATCTTCCTCCTCGTGCAGGTATTCATCGACCCGATCGGCAGGAAGGAGGAGAGCGGCGGGATGGCCCTGGAACTCTCCCACTCCGTCGCGGAGCGGCTTCGGGAGTCCGGCATCCGGCAGGACCGGATCCTGATCGTTCCGGGGGTCGCGGACGAAGGGCTTTTCGACCTGCCCCGCTGGGACGGTTTCGCGGGCCGGCAGAAGGTGGTCCTCCGGGGTATCCAGGGAGGGGCGTGGCTCCTGGGCCGCGAGACGGCGGAGGCCGTGAGGGAGGAGCTTCCCCCCGAGGGGGAGATCCGCATCCTCGAGCCGGCGGGGGAAACGACGGAACATGCCCGCCACGTCCTTTCGGGGACTGTGGACGAGGGGGTGCGCGCGGTGTCCATCTCGATCGGGCACGAAACGAAGACCGCGACGGTCTACGGGGGGAAATTCGACGTGCCGATCTCCCTCCGGCCTGGGGAAAACCGGATCGTCGTCACCGGGCTCGATCCTTACGGTCGCGCCCTGCGCGGCTTGCGGACGATCCTTTACGCGCCGCCGAAGCCGTCCATCGATTTGACCTCTCCGCCACGGGGCGCGGTGGCGGACGTCTCCCGCTCCCCGGTCATAGCGGTGCGCGGAAGGATCCGGAGCCGGAGCCCGCTGCGCGCGGCGTTCCTGATCCAGAACGACACCCCCCTCCATATCCGCGTCCGGGAGGACGGGACTTTCGAGCAGCCCGCGGCACTGATCACCGGCATGGACGTCTTCACTGTGGAAGCCGAGGATGAAGAAGGAAGGGCCGGCGTGAGCGAGCAGCGCAAGGTCGAGGCGCGGGGGATAGCCGAGCGGCCCCTCATGGCGATCCTGCATTGGGACGAGGACAACGTCGATCTCGATCTCCACGTCTTCGACGACCGGGGGCGCCACACCTATTTCGACGCCCCCAACGTGTTCGAGGACGCAAGGGCGATCCCCGACGGGAAGCTGCTGCTGGACAACCGCACGGGGTACGGGCCGGAAGTCTTCACCGTCGACAGGAACACGACGGGCTTTTACACCTTCTCCGTGGAATATTACCGGGGGAAAAAGGCGTGCCGGGCCTACCTGACCGTCGTGCTTTTCGCCGGGTCGCCCTCCCGCAAGATCGTCCGCGTCTTCGGCCCCATCGTCGTGTCTCCCTCCCGGCGAAGCGTCGAACTGGTCCAGGTGGCTCTCCCGGCGGGAACCGTCCAGGAAAGGAAACATTAAACCGTGCGAGGAACGACCATGAAAAGAGCCGCGTTCGCCGCTCTCCTGCTCTGCCTTCTCCTGCCCGCGGGAATCCGGGCGGAGGGGGAATCCCTGGAGGCGATCGAAAAGGACCTATCCTCCATCGTAAAGGAGATGGACGCGATGTCGTCCGAACTCGACCGCATCCAGGACCTCGCCGCCGCGCCCAGGGCCACCGCGCTCCGCGTGGAGATCCGCGGGGGGGCAGGCGTACCCGCTCCCGCGGCCGGACGCCTGCTGGTCCTGGGGAAAGTCGAGGAGGAGAGGGAATGGTCCAGGGAGGAGCGCGACGCGTTCCCGGGCGGCTCTCCGCTCGTTTTCCAGGTCCCGATCCTCCCGGGGTCGTACAACGCCCGCTTCGAGGCCGTCCATCCCTCCTGGAAAACCCGGCCCTCCGCCGATTTCCAGGCGGTCCTGCGGAAAGGGGATACCTTCCTGTTGAAGCTCCGCCTTTCCATCTCCCCCGGAAAGACCGAGCCCGTCCTCGTTCCCTCGGAGGAAAAGTAGCTCTTGCCGCCGGAACGCCGAAAGAGCGCCTGCCTTGCGCTTGCCGCCGCGCTGCTCCTGTCGTGCGCAGCGTCGGCGTGGGCGGCTCCACCCCCGCCCCCCCCCGGGATTTCCCCCGAAACGTTCCACGAACGGGGGCTGCCGCACGCGGCGATGCGGGAATTCCTGGCCCTTCCTCCCGCGTCGAGGGCAAGCTCTCCCTTGCTCCCGAAGCTCATGCGCAGCCTGGCCGGCGCGGGGCGCCCCGACCTGGCCCTTTCCCTCTACGCGGAGGCGCTGCCGTCGCTTAGGGAGCCGGCCCGATCGGAAGCCTTCCTGGAAGCCGGGATGATCCTTTGGCGGCAAATGGAGTACGAAAAGGCGGCCAGGGCGTTCCGCCAAGTGTCGGAAACCTCCGGCGCCGCCCCCCGGGCGGCCTCCTACCTTGCGCGGTACCTTGCGGCGACGGGAGACGCGCAGGGAGCTGCACGGGCCCTTTCCGGAATTCCGGAAGGCGAAGGAAGAAACCTCGTCGCCGGGGAGATCGAAACGACGCGGGTAGGCCGGGGCCGGGCGGCCGCCGCCTGGCCCTCCGCCACGCCCGGATCCGCCGTGTATTTCTCGCGGGCCATTGCGCTGTCCCGCGCGGGAGCGGTCGCGGCGGAAACCGGGGAATTGAGAGCGGCGGCCGACAACGCATCGACGGATGGCCATTCGGAACGCGCGGCCGCACTGGAGGCGCTGGCATTCGCCTGCCTGGCGCAAAAAGACTTTGAAGGGGCCCTTTCCGCCGCGCGGGACGCTTTATCCGCCGCCGCGCGCTGGAAGGCGGCGGCGGAGCGGCGCTCGTCCCGGGACGGCGCCGGCGAAGGCTCCGTGCGCTCCTGGAGATCGCTTGCCGCCCTCTTTCCGTACGACGAGGGTACGGGGAAGTTCCTTTCCACCGGAGGCCGGTTCCTCTCCGCGTCCGCCCTCCACGAGGCCCATCGCGGGGCCGAGGCCGTCAACGGGGAGCTCTCCCGCCGCGTCGCCGCGGCGAAGGAGGGGCTCTCTCTCCGGAGGAAAAACGTGGACGGAAGCATCCGGCGCGCCGAGGAGATCCTGAAGACGGCGCGGGACAACCGGCGAAAGGCGGAAGGAATGCGGGAACGGCTCCGCGGCGCTGCCCGTTTCCTCCCCCTGTCCGCGTGGGGAGCGATGACGGATCCGCGTCGCGCCGCCCTGATCGAGGAGGTCGAGGCGAAGTCCAGGAAGCTCCGGGACCGGCTTGCCTCCGCCGGGGCGGCCCTGGACGCCGCGGCGGACAAGGGGAAGGCGAATCCCCTTCCGCCTGAGGACCGGAAGATGATCTTCCACGCGCAGCGGCGGATCGCAAGGATGGAAGACGGCCTCTACGCGCTGGAAGGGAGGGCGGCCTTCCGGAAAATATCGATCCGGAACACCTGGAAGGCGGCATACGTTGCGCGCCTCTCACTGCAGATGGAGCAGGCGGAAAGCGCGGCGAAAACGTTTTCGGGGGTGGCGTCGAGAGCGAAAAAGACGATCCTTCGCCTGCGGGAGGCGCAGGCGGAGACCGCCGCCTGGGAGACGGCGCTGGACCGCTTCCGGAAGCGCCTGGCGGACGGCTCCTCGACACTTTCTAAACGGAGGGCGGAAACGAAATCCGCGGCCGACCGCGAGCTGTCGGGGGCAGGCCGGGAGCTTCTGGCTGCGATCGGCCGGAGCGAGCGCCAGGTGCGATACCTCGCGGCGCGCGCCGCGACCGAGTGGCGGATCGAGGACCAGGCGCAAACGGCGGGGGCCGCCCTACTCTCCTCCACCCGGCGGCAGGACCTCTTCACGGAAGCGGTCCGGCACTGGGAGGCGATACTCCCCTCCCCAGGGGTAATCGGCGTGGCTTCCGACGAAGCGCTGTACGCCCTTGCGGAGCTGCGCTTCGAGGAGGCGGAATCCCGCTATCTTCAGAAGGAAGATCCCTCCGGGAGGAACCCGGATTTCTCCGTCCCCGTCACCCTTTTCCGCAAGGTCATCGAGGAATACCCGGCCAGCCCGTATTCGGAGCAGGCCCTCTACGGGCTGGCCCTCTCCTTCCAGGAAGCCGGCGCCGTGGACAACGCCGTCGCGGCCATGAACACGCTGCTCGCCCGGCATCCCGGCACCCGGTACGCGGACGAGCTCCACCTTCGGCTGGGGGAATACGCCTTCGACGAATCCGATTATCCGAAGGCGGAGGAACAATATCGGATGGTCTCGGCCGGCGCCCCTCCCGAAATCCGCGTCACCGCTCTTTTCAAGTCGGGCTGGTCGCTCTTTCTCCTGGGGCGCCCCGGGGAGGCGGTCGAGCCGTTCCTTTCGGCGCTTCTGTTGTCACCCGCCGCGCGGAAAACCGGGGGGGTCCCCAAGGAGGCGCTCGCGATGGCGGCGCGGTCCCTGGTCGAGGCGAACCGGGAGGCGGATGCGGAAGCCATCCTGACGAAGCGGGACGGCTCAGCCCAAGGCCCAGCCCTACTGCTTCATATCCAGGACCTCCTGGCGACGCAGAACCGTTACGCCGAGGCGGCGGCGGTCGCCGACCGGATGGGAAAAAGCTATCCCATGGCCGCGGAGCGGGTCGATGCGGAGCTGGCGGCGGCGGAAGCGCTCCGGAAGGGGGGCAAGGAAGAGGAGAGCCACTCCCGCAAGGCGAATTTCCGCCGGGTCTTCGGCCCCGGAAGCGCATGGCGGGCCTACCGCGGCAGAGCGCCCCGGGAAGCGGAGCGGGCCGGCGCGGTCTCCGAGGAGGCGCTGCGCGGCGCCGCCTTCTTTTTCCACGCGCGGTCGCGACAGTCTCCGCCGGGAGACCGCCGGGCGGTCCTGGCCCTGTACGACGACTTCCTTGCGTTCTTCCCTTCTTCCGCGAAGGCGGAGGAGGTCGCCTACCAGCGGGCCTGGCTGCTGTTCGAAGACGGAAGGACGCGGGACGCCGCGCCGGCCTTCGAGGAGGTCGCCCTTCGCCCCGGAGGGACGAGAGGCGAAGCCTCCCGGTACATGGCCGTCCAGTGCGCCAAGGACGTCTCCTCCCCCGCCGACGCGGCGTCCCAGGCGGAAGTCGTCCGCCTGTGCCGGGAATACGAGCGATTCTTCCCCCGCGGCGAGCGCATTTTCCTCGCTCTCATGGACAGCGCCCGGGCGCACGCGAACCTGCGGCAGTTCGCGCCGGCGGCGGAAGCCGCGGGAAGGGCGGCCGGACTCGCCGGTACTTCCGCCGAGCTTCGCGCGGCCCTTCGCCTCGAAGGGGACGCGCGCTTCGAAAGGGAGGAGTTCTCGGAAGCGGAAACGTCATTCCGCGCGATCCTCAAGACCGTTCCGCCCCCGGAGGAGGAAAGGGAAGCCGCGAAATGGATCGGCTTCTCCCTGTTCCGGCGCGCCGAGAAGTTGCCGAAGGAACGGGCGGCCGAGGCGGCGGAGCTTTTCGCGGGCGTGGTCCGGGAGTTTCCCTTCCTGGAAATAGCTCCGGTCGCCCGGTTCCGGGCGGGAACCGCCTACGCGGCGGCGGGGAAAACCCCCGAGGCCATCGCGACGCTCCTTCCCGTCGAGTCCGCAAGGGGAGAATCCGCCCTGTCCCTCGACGCAACCCGGTGGCTTGCGCGGCTGTACGAAACGTCCGGGAACGCCCTTGCCGCGGGGGAACGGTACGAGCGGCTCGCAAGCGACGGCGGCCCGTCCCCGGAGGAAAAAACGAAGAACCTGCTCCGGGCGGCCGACCTGTTTTTCCTTGGGAAGGAGATGCCGCGTGCGCGGAAAACCCTCGTGGCGGTCGCCTCCCTCCCCGGCGCCCCGCCGGACCTCCGGGTTCGGTGCCTTTTCCGCGCCGGAGAGAGCGCCCGGGCGGAAGGGAACCTCCAGGAGGCGGACCGGCACTACGAGGCGGCGGTCGCCGCGCACGGATCCGCTCCGGAAGCCGCGCCGGCGGTCGCGGGCATGGCGCTCTTTCATCTGGCGGAGTACCGTTACAGGGGCTACCGGGAGTTGGCGATAACACCTCCCTTGGCGAAGACCTTTCCCGTAAAACTGTCCGCGCTGGAGGAGAGCGCGAAGCTCTATCTGGAAGCGATCCGGTGGGGGGATGCGACGACGGTTTCCGCCGGTCTGCACCGGATCGGGGAAGCGTTCGAGGATTTTCGTTCCTCGATCCTCTCCTCTCCCCCTCCGCGGGGACTCTCGGAACGGGAACGGGAGGAATACTCCTTCCTCCTCGAGGAAAAGGCCGCGCCGATCGAGGAGAAGGCGTTGGAGGCATATCTGAAGAACCTGCGGCAGGCCGTCGCCGCCGACTTCCGCTCCGAATGGGTTGAGAAAAGCCTGCAGCGGCTGAAGGCGCTGCGCCCCACCCGCTTCGGAAAAAAAGGTGAGTACGCCTTCCCCGTCCTGACCGTCCCCGTGTTCCGCGGGATGATCGAGAGGAGCGTTCCGTGAGCATCCGTTGCGCGGCATGGGGAGGAGCGATAGCCGCCGTCCTGTCGCTCTTCGCCTGCGCTCCCCAAAGAGCCGTCCTGCTGCCTTCGCCTCCCCCGGAAGTCCGCCGGGAAGCCGGCGGGCCGGCGGCCTCGGAGATTACGAAAACCCGCCAGGCATATGCGAAAGCGTACGCGGAGGCCATCGCCAAGACCAAGGAAGCACTCTCGCGCGGGGCGGGGAAAGAGGCGCTCCCCCTGTGGAAAGCCCTGGAGGGAAGCCCGTGGGAGGCGGACGCCATATTCCACCAGGGAGTCCTACTGCACCTCGCGCAGGACATCGACGGGGCCGCGGCGCAATACCTAAGGCTTGCGGAGCGCTCCCCCGTCCACGAGCCCGGCGCCGCGAACCTCCTGGGGATCTACCTCCTGCGGGGCGACCTTCGGAAGGCGCGCGTCCTGGCGGACCGGGTGCTGCCCGCCGGAGCCGGCCTCCCCCCGGGGATCCTCCCCGAGCTCGCGGCCAACGTCGCCGCGACGCTGGTGGAACAGGGCGACTACGACCGGGCCGCGATGCTTCTCCTGGCGATGCGGGCGAGGAAGGTCTCCGCCCCTTCGCTCTCCTGGAACATGGCGGTCCTTGCGTACCGGAAGGGCAATCTCGCCGCTGCGCGCCGGTACGCGGCGGAGGTTCCCCCCGAAACCGCGAACCTTCTGCCCGTCGCGGCATCCCGGTTCGCGTGGGACCGGGATTCCGCGAACGCCCCCCCGATGGACAACGTCCCCGCCACGGAGCGGAGGATGGCGGCGCAGGCAGGCAACCTTGCCGCTTTCCTGGAATACCGCAAAGGGAACCCGGCGGGCGCGGAGACCTTGCTCACCCGGAGGCCGGAGGACGCCGAATCGTTCCCGGAGATCCTCGTCAACGCGGGGCTGGCGCGGATGGAGCAGGGAAAATGGAAGGAAGCACGCGCAAGCTTCGAAAACGCGGTGAAGGAGAAACCGGAAATGCCGGAGGGATGGATCGGCCTGGGCATTTTCAAGGAGATCTACGAGGGCGACGCCGCTGAAGCGCTGGAGTGCTATCGGCGATATGTTACGTTGAACGGTGCAAGGAAGGACGAGGTGGGCCGGTGGATCGAATGGCTGGAAAAATCGCCGCCGCAGGGGCGGTAACCGTTCTCCTCTGGGCTTCCCTCTCCTTCGGGGAGGCCGCGAAGACGGAGAAAGGGCCGCCGGGACCGGTCCCGGCGGACCGAAAGGACGTCCACCGGCTCGGCGAAGTGAAAATCGAGGGGAGCGCCGAGCACCCGGGCGTTCTCTTCTTTCTCCCGCGGTCGAAGTTCCGTCTCCTTCCCCTCCGGGAGCGGCACGGCGGAAAGGATCGCCTCCTTCGAGACGACCGCGGAAAGGGGGAATTCCCGGAATGAACGGGGAGTTCCACGCCGAGGGAATCCTCGGTCCCCTGGATTCGAGGCCGCAGCGGTTCTTCCGCTTCGCGATCCTGCTTTCGATTGCCCTCCACGTCGCGGGCCTTTTCACGAGCCCCTACTGGCAGTCGCGCCCCGCCTCGCCGCAGGACTACCTGCAGGTGGACATAGCCGACATCCCGCCGAAGGATTTGCCGAAGATCCCCGATCTGCCGCTCGCAAAACCGCCTCCTCCTCCCCCGCCCGACCGGGCCGGGGCGAAGGAGGCCTACCCTGTCCCGAGGCCGGTTCCGACGCGGGAAAAGATCCGGGAGAAAATCGCCGGCATGGGGATCCTGAAGATGCTGGCAAAGGAGAGGCCGGGCGACGGCGGTTCCGACCCCGTGGGCGGCATCAAGATCCCGAGGGACATCCGCGTCGCGTCGAAGGGGTCGCCGACCGTTCCCTACAACTCCGCAACCGGGGGGGAGGAAGACCCATCGAAAGTCGGCAGGGCCCCGGGAATCGGGAAGCAGGTGGCGACCGCCTCCAGGGCCCCCCGCGGCCTTTCCTCCCAGGTCTTCCGGACCGATTCGGGGATGGATGCGGAAATCAGCGGCGGGATCGGCGACGAGAACCGTGCCTCCGGCGCGATCGCATCCGTGGTTTCGCAGTACCGCAGCGGCATCCGGTACGCCTACAACAGGGAACTGCTGAAAAACCCCTCCTTGAGCGGCAAGATCGTCGTGTCGTTCGTCATCCGGCCCGACGGATCGGTGGAATCCGCGGAGATCCGTCAGAGCAACGTCAACTGGCCCCCTCTCGATGAGGCCGTGCTGAAACGGCTGGCGCACTGGAAATTCCCCAGGTCCCGGGGGACGGCCGTGCGCGTGATCTTCCCCTTCGTGTTCCATCCCGAGATGTAGGCGCCGCGATGAAACGACCGCTCTTCCTCCTGCTTCCCCTGGTCCTCGCCGCCTGGGCCGTCCTTTGTCCGGCCGGCGCGCCCGCAGCGGCGGGCATGCCTCCTCCCCCCGCCTGCAGCCCCTCGGCGGAAACGTGCGAGCGCATCTTCTGGATCGAACAGATCCTGTGGAGCCGCGATATCGAGGCGATCCCCCACTTGAGGGCGATGGCCGCCGGTGACGCGCACGAAAGGGTCCGCGAGAGAAGCGTAGGGGCCCTGGCGACCCTTGGGGATTACGAAGCGTCGAAAGTGTTCCTCGACCGGCTGGCCGCCGACCCCTCCCCGGCGGTGAGGCGGGCCGCCGCCGAAGGGATCGGCATGCTGAGGATCCCAGGTCCGCTGCTGCGTCTGACGGACGCGTTGCAGAAGGATTCCCATCCGGACGTCCGCGCGGAATGCGCCCGCGCCTTGGGAAGGATGGGGAAGCTTGCGGCGGCGCCGTTTCTTTCCGTCGCGCTCCTTCGGGACCCATCTCCGGCGGTTCGGGCCTTGAGCGCCGAAGCCCTCGCGCGGCTGCGGACCCCGGAGGCGACGGAGCCGCTCCGGGAGGGGGTGCGGGACGAAGATCCCCTGGTCCGGCTCTATGCGATCCGCGGGCTCGTGGATACCGATCCTTCCTCCGCCGCTCCCCTGTTCCGGCAGGTTTGGGAGACGACGAACGACCCCGAGCTTCGCGTGGAGGCGTTCCGGGGGCTTCTGCTCTCGCAGGAATCCGTCAAGTGGAGAGAGACCGGCCTGGCCGACCCGGACGAACGGGTCCGGTTCCTCGCCCTGCAGGAATGGCTCTCCCGCCTCTCCAGGCGCAAAGGCGGCCCGCTCACGCTGGACCCCGACGCCTTGCGGCGGATAGAGGCCTTCCTTTCCGATCCGGTTCGCGGCATCCGGGAGCTCGCCAAATCGTTCCTGGAGAAACAGGGGTACCGCGTCCGGCCGTCGGGGTTCTTCTACATCCTCCAGCGCTGACGGCGTCCCGCGGACCCTACGGTCCGAAAGCCCGACTACCCGATACCCCAAGCGTACGAATGCCGGCCGGAAGTCGCTGCGCCTTCCGGCCGGTTCGGAAATGGACGGCATCCGAACGATTGCGGCGGGCGGGACAACATCGGTCGGCCTCGGTACGCGTTTTGCTCCCCTATTCCGCCCGGGACGCCGTAACGGACCGGTTCCCCCGGAAAAGGAGAGCCCCGCCGCATGCTCGTCCGCGTCCGCGCCTCCACCATGATGGGGATCGACGCGATCCCCGTCGAAGTGGAAACCGACATTTCGCAGGGACTCCCCTCCTACACCATCGTCGGGCTGCCGGGGGGCCCCGTGAGAGAGAGCGGCGATCGCATCCGCGCCGCCATTCGCAACTCCGGCTTTCCGTTCCCCGGGCGGAAGGTCACGATCAACCTCGCTCCCGCCGACCTCAGGAAGGAAAGCGCGCTCCTTGACCTGCCCATCGCCCTTTCCATCCTTTCCGCCGAGGGGGTCCTGCCGTCGGAGGATCTCGGAAAGTATCTCGTCGCGGGGGAGCTTTCCCTCGACGGCTCCCTCAAGCCGGTCCGGGGCGTGCTCTCCCAGGGCCTCCTGGCCCGGCGGCTTGCGCTTGCGGGGGTCCTGGTCCCTTCCCCCAATGCCTCCGAGGCGTCTCTCGTCCCCGGCATCGACGTCATCTCCGCCGCCACGCTGCGGGACGCCGTCTCCGTGTTGTCCGGCGACGCGCGCCCTCCCGCCGCGGAGCCGGATCCACGAACCGCGGAAACCACGGAGGTCGAACTCTCCGACCTCCGGGACGTGGTCGGGCAGCCGGTGGCGCGCAGGGCCCTGGAAATCGCCGCGGCGGGCAGCCACGCCCTCCTGCTCGCAGGACCGCCGGGATGCGGCAAGACGATGCTCGCCGAGAGGATCCCCGGCATTCTGCCGGACTTCTCGGACGGCGAGGCGCTGGAAACGGCGCAGGTGTACAGCGCCGCGGGGGAGCCGCCCTGGCCGCGCCTCGTCTCCCGTCGGCCCTTCCGCGCCCCCCACCACTCCGTCACGCCCGCCGGGTTGATCGGCGGCGGCAACCCGCCCCGCCCCGGGGAGATCTCCTTCGCCCACGGGGGGGTGCTCTTCCTCGATGAATTCTCCGAGTTCCGGCGGGAGGCCAGGGAAGCGCTCCGCCAGCCCCTCGAGTCGGGGGAGATCCGGGTCGCGCGGGCGGGCAATATCTACCGCTTCCCCTGCCGTTTCCTCCTTGTCGCCGCGACCAACCTGTGTCCGTGCGGGAACGCGGGCCATCCGAGGCGGATATGCCGCTGCCCCCCGCCGCTTCTCACACGGTTCGCCCGGAACTTTTCCGGTCCGCTCCTCGACCGGATCGACATGTCGGTCTCCGTCCCCCCGCTGGGGGGGGCGGACTGGTGCGGCACCGGGGGAGGCGAGCCGTCGGCAATCGTGCGGGAGCGCGTGAAACGGTGCCGGACAATCCAGGAGAAGCGGTACGCCGGGCGAACTTGCCGCACCAACGGCACGGTGCGCGCTCCTTTCTCCGAGCTGGCCTCACACCTTTCGACGGAGGCCCGGTCTCTCCTCACCCGCGCCGCCGACCGCCTCGGAATGTCCGGCAGGGCGCTTTGCAAGGTCGCCCGGATCGCCAGGACGATCGCCGACCTGTCGGGCGAAGAAACGGCCGCCCTCCCCCACGTGGCGGAGGCCATCCAGTACCGGCTGCCTGACTTCACCCGTCAAGTCGCAGAAAAGAGGGAATCCGCATGCACGGGTTGAAAAAAATAGAGCGGCGGGGGAACGGCCCAATGACCCCCGCGTGCGGCGGAAATCGATACCACGGATCGTTCGCATGAATATTTCGTTTGATTGAAAGTGCATTATCTGATTTTATTTCACTATTAAATGTCGATAATCCTGCGATATTGTCCCTGCGGGAGATTTCTGATGAAGTTTCTTCATCGGGTAAGCAGGCCGTCGTTCGTCCTTTCTCTTATCCTCCTCCTTTTCATCGCATTCATGCATTCCGGTTGCTCTACGAAGGAACCCGTTACGATCGGGTTCGTCGGAGGGCTGACCGGGAAGATCGGGGACGTCGGCACCTACGGCAGGGACGGGGCGATCCTCGCCGTCGAGGCCCGGAATGCCTCCGGCGGAATCCGGGGAAGGAAGGTCGCACTGGAAATCAGGGACGATGCCCAGGACGCCGCCAAGGTCAAGTCCGGGGTAAAGGAATTGACGGACCGGGGGGTATTGGCCGTCATCGGGCCCATCGCCAGCGAGATGTGCGTCGCGGCTCTTCCCGTCGCGCAGGAGAGGAACGTCCTCCTGGTCAGCCCCTCGGCGATGACCGACGAACTTTCCGGAAAGACCGACCTGTTCGTTCGAGTGCTTCCCGCGGTAAGGGAGAACTCGTCCCGGATGGCGGACTTCATGCACGACAACATGAGCGTGTCCTCGGTGGCCGCCGTCGCGGACCTTGGAAACCGCGCCTACACGATGAACTGGGTGGAAGGTTTCAAATCCCGGCTGGTGGCCCGGGGCGGGCGCGTGACGGGCGTGGAAACCTACACCTCGGAACCGCAGGCCCTCTTCATACCGCTGGCCCGGCGCCTGGCCGGACACGGGGCCCAGGCCGTCCTGGTGTCCGCCAGCGCGGTCGACGCCGCCATGATCTGCCAGCAGCTTCGCAAGATCGGATGGAAGGGGAAGATCGTCGTCACGGAATGGGCTTCCTCGGAGAAATTCTTGAGCCTCGGGGGGAGCGCCGTCGAGGGCGTCGTCGTTTCGCAGTTCTTCGACCGCGAGAGCCGGGACCCCCGTTACCTGGCCTTCGCGGACGCATACCGGAAGAGGTTCGGAACGGACCCGGGATACTTTTCCGTCCTCGGATACGACGCGGCCAACGTCGTGCTCGACGCCCTCGAGACCTGCAATCTGTGCGGCGGGGAGACGTTGCGGGACACCATCCTCCGCATCGGCGCCTTCCAGGGCATTCAGGAGAAATTTTCCATTGACGCCTTCGGCGACGCGAAGAGGGGCAGTTTCATCGCCGTCGTCCGCAACGGGAAGTACCGGGTGGTACGGTAGGCCGCCGTGGTTTCCCGCGGGAAAACGCTCCGGGAAGCCCTTTTCACGAGGTTCACGCTGATCGCCGTCGTTCCCGTTTTCGTCGTGTTCGCCCTCTCCTTCCATTTCACGAAGCGGCAGATCCTGCTCGACGTCGAAACGAAAAACGGAATGCTTTCGAAAGCCGTCGCGGGGCAGGTCAACGTCTTTCTCCGGGAGCCCATGAGCCTCCTCGTGCATTACAGGAAAGCGGCCGAGCGGGCCCTCGTCGGGACGAATCCCGTCCGCATGGACGGGTTCCTCGACGCGAGCGTTTCCGGCACCGATCTCTTCGAAGCTATCTACCTCCTCGACAGGGAGGGGCGGGTGATCTCCGTCGGGCTGCGGAATCCCTCGAAGGAATTCCATGAGGAGCAGCGGGGGATCGACCTCTCCGGCAACGAGTTCCTCATGGAGGCGATGCGGACGGGGAAGCCGACCTGGTCCGATTCGTACCTTTCCCTCGCCGGCGGAAAGCCGTCCCTCACGGCGTGCGTCCCGATGCGCAGCGGCGCGATCGCCGGAAACTTCAACATCGACCTGCTGCAGGAGTTCACGAAGGGAACGGGAAAGGAAGGGGTCGGTCGCGGCGTCACCATCGCCGTCATCGACAGCTCGGGGACCGTCCTTTCGCATACGGATCGGAGCTTCACGGGGCGCAGCGTAAACTTCAGGAACATCCCTCCCGTCCTCGACGGCCTTGCCGGCAGGGAGTCCACCCGGGAATACGTCCTGAACGGCGAGAAGCATATCGGCAGCGTCACGCCGATCCCGGGACCCCGCTGGATCGTCCTGGTTTCCCAGCCCCTCTCCCTCGCGACGGCTGCGGCAAGGTACCTCCTCCTGATCCTCGCGGGGGGCGCCGTTCTCTGCATCGGATCCGCCGTGTGGTTCGCCGGGATCCAGGCGAAGAAGATCTCCGTGCCGTTTTCGGCGCTATCCGAGCAGATGGGGAAAGTCGCGGGAGGAACGTACGACATCCCCGCCGTGAAGTCGCCCTACATCGAAGTGCAAAGACTCGCGGAGAGCTTCCGGGAAACGGCGTCCGCCGTCCGGGACCGCGAAATCCGCCTGTTCGAAAACATCGAAAGGTACCAGATCCTCCTCAACAACGCCAACGACGCCATCTTTGTCTTCCACGTCGACGACGGCGGGAATCCGGGCCGTTTCGTCGAAGTCAACGACGTCGCCTGCAGGACGCTGGGCTATACACGGCAGGAACTCCTCCGCCTCGGAGTCGCCGACATCACCGCGGAGAAGGACCGGCCGGGGATCCCCTTGCGCCTGGAACGGGCGCGGGGGGGGGGCGGGTACCTCATGGAAGTGTCCGCGCTCGCCAGGGACGGGAGGGAGATCCCCTTCGAGGTCCATGCCCACATGTTCGAGCTGGACGGGAAGATGTCGGTGCTCTCCGTCGCCCGGAACGTGACGGAGAGGAAGGAAGCGGAGAAGGCGATCCGCGAGTCGGAGTTCCGCTACCGGCAGCTCACCGAGTCGACGTACGCCATCCCCTGGGAATACGACGTGGCGGCCGACCGGTTCACCTACATGGGCCCGCAGGCGGAGAAGATCCTGGGGTATCCGCCCGCCGCGTGGACGGACCTGGCATTCTGGGCTTCGGTGATCCACCCGGACGACAGGGACCGGAGCATCGAGCTCTGCCGGTCGAGGACCGCCGCGGGGGAGAACCACGAATTCCATTACCGGATGCACGGCGCTTCCGGAGAGCTCCACTGGATCCACGACGTCGTCACGGTCCTCCGGGAAGGAGAGAGAACGAAGCTCGTCGGCATCATGACCGACATCACCGCGCTCAAGCGCGCCGAGATGGAGAAGCTGGAACTCGAGGAGAGGCTCCGCCAGTCGCTGAAGGTGGAGGCCATCGGCAGACTGGCGGGGGGGATTGCCCACGACTTCAACAATCTCCTTCAGGTGATCACCGGGTTCGCTTCCCTCATTCTCCAGGAGTTGCCCCGGCACGCCGCGCTCCGCGCCAAGGTGGTGCAGATCGAGGAGGCCGCCGCGCGCGCCACGGAGCTCGTCGGGCGGCTCCTGACGTACAGCCGGAAGGACCGCGCCGAAAAGAGGGTCTTCAACCTCTCCCGGGAGCTGGAAAACGCCGTCAAGCTCCTGGAGTTCACGATTTTCAAGATGATCGAGATCCGGACCCGGATCCCGCGGGACCTCCCGTGGATCGACGGGGACCCGACGCAGATCGGCCAGGTCGTCCTCAACCTCTGCACCAACGCCCGGGACGCGATGCCGGACGGAGGGACGCTCACGATCGATGCGGAGGAGGTCTCCGCCGGCCCCGGGGACGTCCTTCGGCCGGACGGCTGTCCCCCGGGCAGGTACGTCCGCGTCCGCGTGACGGACACCGGGGTGGGAATGGACGAGGCGACCAGGGAAAAGATTTTCGATCCGTTCTTCACGACGAAGGACATCGGGAAGGGCACCGGCCTCGGTCTCTCCATCGTTTACGGTATCGTAAGGAATCACGGCGGGTGGGTGACGTGCGAAAGTTCGCCGGCGAAAGGATCGGTCTTCGGGATCTGCCTGCCCGTGGCGGAGAACGATGCGGACGCCCGCGCCAGGGAGGAGGTCGAGGCCAAGGCGGCGGAAACGCGGGGAGCGGCGACCCGCCGGGCGGGCGGGAGAATCCTCCTTGCGGACGACGAGCCGGCGGTCCGGAACCTCGCCGTCTCCATCCTCACGAAGTACGGATACTCCGTGGTTGCCGTCTGCAGCGGGGAGGAAGCGCTCGAGACGTATGCGCTGAACGACGGTTCCTACGACCTTGTGATCCTCGACCTGGGGATGCCGGGGATGGGGGGCGCCAAGTGCCTGGAGGCGATCCGGAAGCGGGATCCCGGCGCGAGGGTCATCGTCGTCAGCGGGTTCATTTCCGACGACCAGGCGGAAGCCATCCGGAAAGACGGCGCCCTCATCGTCAGGAAGCCGTTCTCCGTGACGCAGCTCGTCGAAAAGGTCAGGAACGCGCTCGCGTAGCTTCCGCAGCAGCAGGAGGCGGGTGAGAAATGCGGGCTACAGCCGGTCGGCGATGTCCCAGAAGACCTTCTCGACGTAGTTGCGGAAGCCGTGGATGAAGGCGCAGCGGCGGTTGAAGCGAGCCAGTGAGCCGCAGGCGTACAGGCCGGGGACGGTGGTCTCCCCGACGGCGGAGATCGCGGGGTAGCCGCCCGGATCGACCCGCAGATCGCCGCCTTCCAGGGGAATGCACTTCGGCCGGTAGCCGGTGGCGCACAGGATCCAGTCGTACTCATGCTCATCCCCGTTCCGGTAGCGGACCCGGCGGTGGGCGACCGAGACGACCGGGTCGTCCTCCCGCATCCGGATGATCCCGAACCGGAACAGCTCTTTCAGCACGCTTTCCGAGGAGCCCCGGATGTGCTCAAGGTCCCCCGTTTCGCTGAAGTAGCGAACCGGCCCCCGGGTGCACATCGACACAGTCGCCGTACCGGCCAGCTCGATCGCGATTTCCGCCGCGGAGTTCCCGCCGCCGACGACCAGGACCCGCTTCCCCGCATAGGCCGCGCAGTGGATGAAATCGCAGGAGTGAACGACGTGCGGATTGCGGGCGATGCCGGGGATGTCCGGGAAGGCGGGGGCCGTGGAGGCGCCGGACGCCAGCACGAGGAAGCGGCAGGACTCCTCCCCATCGGTTGTCGAAACGGCGAATCCCCCCGGATCCGCGGACACCCGCGTCACCGCCGTGTTCTCGACGACGTTCAAGCCCTGCTCGCGGGCGAACGCCTCGACGTAGCACAGGAAATCCTCGCGGGTGGGAAACGGCCTGCGTACCTTCGGCAGCGCCCAGATGGGATGCCGGAGCGTGAGAGACGTCCAGTCGGTCCCCGGGACGGCCGGGGAGAGGAGCACCATCCCCGGGCGCATCGCCCTCCACGCCTGCGCGATCTTCCCCCGCTCCAGGACCCGGTAATCGATCCCATGCTCCCGGAAATGGCTCGCCAGCAGCAGGCCGGCGGGCCCTCCCCCGACGATCAGGACGCTCCTTTTCATGAAACGCCGCTCCCCCGAATGTTTCGGCTGTTACCACTATACCACCGGAAACGGTCTTTTCGGAGTTGACAGGCGGACTTCGGTCTTCTATATTATGCAATTCCGATTGCGGAAAGACGGGGGTAGAAAAAATGTACGCGGTGGTGCGGTCCGGCGGGAAGCAATTGCGCGTTTCCCCCGGCGACGTCGTAAACGTGGAGAAACTCCCGGTCGAGGCCGGGGCAACCGTGGAACTGACGGACGTGCTGCTCGTCTCCTCCGAGGGCGGTACGACCGTGGGTACCCCGAACGTTCCCAACGCGAAGGTCGTCTGCACGGCGCTCGGGGACGGGAAGGGGAAGAAGATCGTCATCTACAAATACAAGCGGCGCAAGGGGTACGCCCGGAAAGCCGGGCACCGGCAGCCGTTCACCAAGCTCTCCGTCCAGGAGATCCGGGTGGGTTGATCCCCCCGGGGGGAAGGCACAAGAACCATGGCGCATAAAAAAGGTGTGGGAAGCTCCCGGAACGGGCGCGACAGCCAAAGCAAGCGGCTCGGCGTGAAGCGCGCCGGCGGGCAGCACGTCACTGCCGGATCGATCATCGTCCGCCAGAGAGGAACGCCCGTGCACCCCGGAACGAACGTGGGGATGGGGAGGGACCACACCCTGTTCGCCCTGATCGACGGCACGGTCCGGTTCGACCGGTTCGGCAAGGACCGCAAGAAGGTGTCCGTCCTCGCCCTTTCGTAGTCGCCTTCCATCTTCATGCACTTCATCGACGAGGCCGCCATCACCGTCCGTGCGGGGGACGGCGGCCGGGGTTGCCTGAGCTTCCGCAGGGAGAAGTTCGTCCCGCGGGGCGGGCCCGACGGCGGCAACGGCGGCAACGGCGGAAGCGTCCTACTCGAAGTAAGCCCCCACCTTTCCACCCTGCTCGACTTCCGTTACCGCAGAATCTTCAAGGCGAAGCGCGGCCAGCACGGCATGGGAAAAAAGATGCACGGGAAGAACGCCCCCGACCTGGTCGTCGCCGTCCCCCCGGGGACTCTCGTGTACGACGATGAAACCGGGGTCCTCCTGACCGACCTAACGAAGCCGGGGGACACGCTGGTCGCCGCCGCCGGCGGCCGCGGGGGTCGCGGAAACGCCGCCTTCGTCTCGTCGACCCGCCAGGCGCCGGACCGCGCGGATCCCGGCAAGCCGGGCGGGGAGCGGAAGCTCCGGCTGTCGCTCAAGCTCATCGCGAACATCGGGCTGGTCGGGCTCCCCAACGCGGGGAAGTCGACCCTGCTCTCCCGGATTTCCCGGGCCCGGCCGAAGATCGCCGATTACCCCTTCACCACGCTCTCTCCCGTCCTGGGGGTGGTGCTGCACCGGGACGAGGAGTTCGTGGTGGCTGACCTGCCGGGGCTCATCGAGGGGGCCCATCGCGGAGCGGGCCTGGGACACCGTTTCCTTAAGCATGCAGAGCGGACGGAAGGGCTCGTCCACGTACTGGACTCCGCCCGCCCCGCGGAGGAAATCGCGGAAGCGTACCGCGTCGTCCGGGAGGAGATGGAGAAGTTCCGGCCGGAGCTCGCGCAGCGGCCCACCCTACTCGCCTTCAACAAGATGGACGTGACGGGCGCCCGGGAATCCGCGGAAGACGCCCGCGTCCTGTTGAATTTCCCGGAAGGGGATGCCTATTATATCTCGGCGGCCACCGGCCGCGGGATCACGGCCCTCCTGGACGGGCTGGCGGCGCTCCGGAAGACGGGATCATCCGATGCGGACTGAGCACACGGAACGGCGGGCGGACTTCATCGCTTCGCGGAAGATTCGCCGGATCATCGTGAAGCTGGGAAGCGGCACGTTGACCGACGCTTCCCTGGGGCTGCGCGAGCCGACGATCCGCTCCCTCGCGGAGCAGGTCGCGAAGATTTGGAAAGACCGCGGGATCGAGGTCGTCGTCGTGACCTCCGGCGCGATCGCCGCCGGACGGAAGAAGCTGGGAATGGCCGACCGCCCCCGGACGATCGCCCTCAAGCAGGCCGCCGCCGCCGTCGGGCAGACCACCCTGATGCGCGCCTACGAGCGGGCGTTCGAACGGCGGGGGCTCAAGGTGGGACAGCTCCTCCTCACCCACGAGGACTTCGAGAACCGGGAGCGCTACCTCAACGCGAAGAACACGCTGGAGACGCTGCTGTCCCGCGGCATCGTGCCGATCATCAATGAAAACGACACGGTGGCCACCGAGGAGATCCGGCTCGGGGACAACGACCACCTCGCCGCGCTGGTGACCCAGTTGATGGGCGCGGACCTGTTGTTGCTGCTGTCCGACAGCGACGGGCTCTTCACGCGGGACCCCCACCGCTTCCCCGACGCGAAGCGAATCCCGCTCCTTGCGAAGATCGACGACGAGACCATCCGGTCCGCCGGCGGAAGGCGGGGCGGATCGGTGGGAACCGGCGGCATGGGGTCGAAGCTCCTCGCCGCCCGGGTCGTCAGCGACTGGGGGACGCCGGTGGTCATCGCAGGCGGATTGTCCCGCCGCTCCATCGTGGACGTCCTCGACGGGAAGGAGACGGGCACCCTGATCCTCCCGCGGGGCACGGCCAAGGCGCCCAGCCGGAAGATGTGGATCGCGCACGCGCGGCAGCCGCACGGGTCGATCCTGGTGGACGACGGGGCGAGAAAAGTCCTCCTGGAGGGAGGGAAGAGCCTCCTCCCCGCGGGGATCCTCGGCGTCACGGGAACGTTCCGGAAGGGCGATTCGGTGTCCATTTCCGACCGGAAGGGGAAAATCTTCGCCCGCGGAATCGCCTCCTGGACCCGCGAGCAGGTGGACCGGGGGATGGGCCGGAAAAGCGCGGAGGTCCGTTCGATCCTGGGGGAGGAAGTCCCGGCGGAAGTGGTCCACCGCGACAACCTGACGATCTTGCGCGACGGCGCGGCGAAATAGGAGATTTCCGATGACAATGTCCACCAAGGAAGCCGTGGAGCGGGTCTGCCGCGCGGCGAAGGCGGCGGCCGCGGGGATGGCCCGTGCGGACGCATCGAGGAAGAACGCGGCCCTGGCCGCCATGGCGAAGGGCCTTCGAGCCCGGTCGGAATGGCTCCAGGAGGAGAACCGCAAGGACATGGAGGCCGGCAGGTCCAAGGGGCTCTCGGCCGCGATGCTCGACCGGCTCCTGCTTTCCGACGCGCGCATAAAGCAGATGGCGGACGGGATCGAGGAGGTGATCGCCCTTCCCGATCCGGTGGGCGAGGTCCTGAGGATGCGGCGGCGGCCGAACGGACTGTTGGTCGGGCGCATGCGCATCCCGCTCGGCGTCATCGGAATCATCTACGAGTCCCGGCCCAACGTGACGGCGGACGCGGCGGCGCTGTGCGTCAAGTCTGGGAACGCGGTCGTCCTGCGCGGCGGCTCGGAGGCGATCCGCTCCAACACCGCCATCGCGCAGATCCTCAGGGAGGCGCTTTCGGCGAACGCCCTACCGGCGGACGCCGTGTCGGTACTCTCGCAGACCGACCGGTCGGCCATCGACGTGATGCTGGCGGCGGAGGATTGCATCGACCTCATCATCCCCCGCGGGGGCGAGGGGCTCATCCGCAGCGTGGTGGAGAAGTCCCGCATCCCGGTGATCAAGCACTACAAGGGCGTCTGCCACATCTTCGTGGACGAGGACGCAGACTTCCCGCAGGCCGTGTCCGTCTGCGTCAACGCGAAGGTGCAGCGCCCCGGCGTCTGCAACGCCATGGAGACGCTCCTCGTGCACGAGAAGGCCGCGCCGCGGTTCCTTCCCGCGGTGGCGGCGGAACTGACGATGCGCGGGGTCGAGCTTCGCGGCTGCCCGGAGACGGTGCGCCTGGTCCCGCAGGCGAAGCCCGCGTCGGAGGAAGACTGGGGGACCGAGTACCTCGACCTCGTCCTGGCGGTCCGGGTGGTCCCGTCGATGGACGCCGCGATGGACCATATCCGCCGCTACGGGTCCCTGCACACGGAGGCGATCCTGACGAAGGACCATGCGCGGGCGATGCGGTTCGTGCGCGAGGTGGACTCCTCCCTGGTGCTCGTCAACGCCTCCACCCGCTTCAACGACGGGTTCCAGCTCGGGCTGGGCGCCGAGATAGGGATCAGCACCACGAAGATCCACGCCTTCGGCCCGATGGGGCTCGAGGAGCTGACCACGACGAAGTTCGTCGCCTTCGGGGACGGCCAGGTCCGGGAATAAGTGGAGCCGTCGCGGACAGCGGCCGCCCTCTACGGCGGCACCTTCGATCCGTTCCACAACGGACATCTGCGGATGGCGCTGGAAGTGAAGGAGGCGCTGGGGCTGCCCCGCGTCGTCCTCTTCCCCTCGCACCGCCCCCCCCACAAACCCCGGCAGCCCCTGACGGAGGACCGTCACCGTCTGGCCATGGTCGCCGCCGCGGTGGCCGGCCTCCAGGGAATGGAGGTGTCCGACGTCGAGATCCGTCGCGGCGGGGCCTCCTACTCCCTCCTGACGGTCATGGACTTCCGGCGCGCCGAGCCGTCCACGGAGTTCCTCTTCGTGATCGGGGCCGACGCCTTCGCCGAGATCCCGACCTGGTACCGGTACGAGGAGCTCCTCCGCGCGTGCGACTTCGTCCTCCTCCCCCGCCCGGGCGCGGGCGACGAGCCGGTCTCCCCCGCGGGCGTGCGTATTGAAAAAGAGGAGCCGCATTGCTATAGTTGGAAGGGGAAAAGTTACCGCATCGCCGGCGGAAGGCGGCTTTTCTGCCCGTCGCTGCCGGCCCTGGAGATTTCCTCGAGCTCCATCCGGGAGAAAGTTCGGACGGGCAAGCGCATCCGGGGTCTCGTCCCGCCGGAAGTGGAGCGGTATATTTTCGACCATGGGCTTTATCTCGAGACGGAGGAGGGAAGACGGCAATAACGACAAGTGCTAAGGAAACGCTGCTCCGGTGCGCGCGGCTGGCCCAGGAAAAGAAGGCCGCCGACATCCGCGCGCTGGACGTCCGGGAGTGGGCCTCCTTCACCGATTACTTCCTCATTTGCTCGGGAACGTCCGACCGGCAGGTCGCCGCCGTCGCCCATCACATCGAGGAGTCGCTGAAAAAGGAAGGAGTGCGGCCGCTGGGGCTGGAGGGGATCCGCGAGGGGCGGTGGGCCCTCCTCGACTACGGCGACTTCGTGGTGCACGTCTTCCTTTCCAGCGTGCGAGACTTCTACAACTTCGACCGGCTGTGGGGATCGGCTCCCGAGTTCCCCATCCCCGAGGAGCGATAACCCCGGAGGAACCCTGCACATGGCCGTCCGACTGCTCTTCCTGCTCTTCGTGATCATCCTGGTGGGGTTCACCTACATCTCCCTCCTGAACGGCCAGCACATCCAGTTCTTCTACTCCGCCACGCGCCAGGTGGAGGTCAGCGTCAGCGAGCTCGCCATCCTCTCCTTCTCTCTCGGGGCCGCGCTCGTCATCCTGGGCACGCTGGTCAAGGACGTGACCCTGGCCTCGAAGAACTGGAAGGAGCGGCGGGAGAAGCAGCGCAAGGAAGCGGCGCGCGCGCGCGTGGCCAAGGCCCAGGAATTCTTCCAGAAGGGGATGCTCGACGAGGCGGCGAAGGAGCTGGAGCGCAGCCTCTCCGTCAACCCGGACGACCGCGAGGCCCTGAATCTCCTTTCCTCCGTGGAAACGGAACGGGGAATCTCGCTCGAAGCGGTGAAGGCCCTGACGCGGCTCAAGCAGCTCGATCCATCCGATCTTTCCGTCTTCTTCCGGCTGGCCGCCCTCTACCGCCGGATGAACGACCTGGACAACGCCCTGTCCCTCCTCAAGGCCATCGAGGACGCCGACGGGGAAAACCCGCGGGCGTGGGAGGGGCTGCGGGACATCCACCTCCTCCGCAACGAAATGGTCCCGGCCTACGCGATGCAGAAAAAGATCATGAAGCACAAGGGGAAGAATGCGACCTCCGGGGACCAGGACATCTTCATCGCCCTCCGGTACGAGAAGGCGGTCGTCCGGATGTCGGAAGGAAAGACCGACGACGCGGAGCGGCGGTTCCGGGAGCTTATGAAGGACCAGCCGAATTTCTGCGCCTCGTACATCGCGCTGTCCGAGCACAAGCGGTCGCGCGGAGACCTCGATGAGGCCACGGACCAGCTCCTCAAGGGCTACCGGGCGACGCGCAACGCGGTCTTCCTCATCAAGTTGGAGGACCTGGGCGTCGAGACCGTGAACCCCCAGTCCGTGATCGGCATCTATACCGACCTGCTGCAGGAATTCCCTTCCGACTTCGACGCCAACCTTTTCATGGGCAAGTTCTTCCTGCGCCTCGAGATGAACGACGAGGCGGTGGAACAGTTATTGAAGGCGGAATCGCTGGAGCCGGAGCGGGAGTCGGTCCATATCCTCCTCGCGGAGGCGTTCCGGCGGAGAGGCCGCTATGAACCCGCCTGCCAGCACTACCAACGCGCCTTCGCCTACAAGCGGCGCTACCTCATCCCCTTCCGCTGCTCGAAATGCGGAAAGGGAACGATCAAGTGGGCCTCCCGGTGCCCCGACTGCGGCGCCTGGAACGCCTACTCCATCGACCACGGCAGCAGGGAATACGCGATCCCCGCTTCCATCCGCTGACGCGGGGAACGGGACGGAAGAGCCGTATCCCCGCAGGGCCATCCGGGAGCTCCTGTCCGGGTTTCGCAGCATCGAGGCGTTTTTCCCCCTTTCGCCGGACGTTTTTTCCGCTTCGGACGTACGGAACTGGCCCGCCTGGGCCGGGCAGGAGTGCCCTTCCTGCGGCGGCTTCGCGAGGCACGCCTCCTTGCCCGGCGGGGTCCCGTTCCCCTGCGCCGCCTGCGCGGCAACGCCTCCGTTGTTTTCCGCTCGCTCGCTCTTCGTCTACGAGGGGCGCGTCCGGGAGGGGATCCGCGCCGCGAAGTACGCCGGCCGCGCCGTCCCCGCGGAGGCCCTGGCGGAACGGCTGCTGGAAACGATCCAGGGGAAGTGGTCCGACCGTTTCCCGGACGGGTTCCGGCCGTCCATCGTCCCCATCCCGATCCGGCCCCTGAAATATTTCCGGCGGGGGTTCAATCTCCCCGCGCTCGTGGGAGCGGCCCTTTCGCGCCTCTCGGGGTGGCCGTTCGCGCCCCGGGTCCTCGAGAGGTACGGCGAAATCCGGCCCCAGGCGGGCCTGCGTCTCACGGCGCGGGAGGAGAACGTCCGCGGCGCCTTCCGGGTCCCCGCCGGGCTTGCGGCGCCGCCCGAGGCGCTTCTTCTCGACGACGTCTACACCTCCGGCGCCACGGTGAACGCGGGCGCCCGCGCCTTGAAAACGGCGGGGTCGCGGCATATAGTGGTGCTGACGGTGGCCCGCGCCGTCGCTTGACTTCACCGACTCCGGAGAACCCATGGCACGTCCGTTCCAGGCAGCCGTCCTGCAGTTCCGCATCGACATGGGGGACGTCGACGCGAACGCGGAGAGGGCGTTCGCGCTCCTTCGGGAGGCCGCCCGGCGGAAGGCGGAGCTGTGCGTGCTCCCGGAAATGTGGAGCACCGGGTTCGCCTACGACCGGCTGGCGGCGCTCTCCGGCGCCACTCCGGAGCTCTTGCGCCGCCTCGGCGAGTTCGCCTCCGGGAATCGTATGGCGATCGCCGGCTCGCTCCCCGAGCGAAAAGGGAAGTCCGTCTTCAACACGCTGTACGTCATCGGCCGCGACGGCGCGGTCGCCGGGCGGTACCGGAAGGCGCACCTGTTCCAGCCCTCCGGCGAGAACCTCCATTTCCGCAAAGGGACCGGCGACGGCGTCGTGCCGACCGGCCTGGGAACGATCGGCCCCTTGATCTGCTACGACCTGCGGTTCCCCGAGCTCTCGCGGAAATATTTCCTGGAGGGGGCAACGATCTTCTGCGTCAGCGCGCAGTGGCCCTCCGTCCGCAAGACCCACTGGGAGCTGCTCAACACGGCGAGGGCGGTGGAGAACCAGCTCTTCGTCGTCGCGGCCAACGCCGTCGGACGGTCCGGCGATTTCCGGTTCGCCGGCGGCTCGCTCATCGTCTCCCCCTGGGGAGAGCGGCTGGCGTTCTGCGGCGAGGAGGAAGGGCTGGCGACGGCGGAGGTCGACCCCGCGCAGGTCGTCGAAATCCGAAGGAGGATCCCGTGCGCGCAGGACAGGAACGTTCGCGCCTACCGGCCGACCCGGCGAAAAAGATAATCCCCGCAGGAAAGGTCGTCTCCCTCTTCTCCCGCCTGCACCGGGAGGGAAAGCGGATCGTCTTCACCAACGGGTGCTTCGACATCCTGCACGCCGGCCACGCGCGGTACCTGCGGCAGGCGGCGGCGCTGGGCGACGTGCTCGTCGTGGGTGTGAACACCGACGCCTCCGTGAGGAGGCTCAAAGGGGAGGGGCGGCCCGTGCAGGGGGAGGCGGACCGGGCGTACGTCCTTGCGTCGCTCTCCTGCGTCTCCTACGTGGTGATCTTCCGGGAGGACACCCCCGCCGTCCTGATCGGGCGCGTGGTCCCCGACGTGCTGGTGAAAGGCGGGGACTGGAAGGGAAAGGAGATCGTCGGGGCCGATTTCGTCCGCTCGCGCGGCGGGTCGGTCAGGACCCTCCGCTACGTCCCAGGAAGGTCGACGACCTCGATCCTCCGAAAGGCTTCCGCAGTCAGCGGGAAGCGCTGATCTTTCGCAGCGCGGACAGGAAGAACGCGATCTCCTTCCGGGTCGTGAACGGCCCCGGGCTCACGCGCACCGTCCCTTCCGGGAACGTTCCCAGCGTCCGGTGCGAATTGGGGGAGCAGTGCAGCCCCGCCCGCACCAGGATCCCGAACCCCTTCTCCAACCGCCGTCCCGTCTCCGCGGGATCCATCCCCTCCACCCGGAATGACCGCACGGAAGCGCATCGCGCGGGATCCCTCGGGCCGAAGACCTCCACACCCGGAATCCGCTCCATCCCTTCGGCCAGCTCCGTCAGCAACTCCATCTCCTTCTTCCGGACGCTCTCCATCCCCCTGCGCAGCAGCCAGGAAAGGGAAACGGCCAGCCCGGCCAGGCCCACGCTGTTCCGGGTGCCCGACTCGAGCGCGTCGGGATAGAAGTCCGGCTGGCGGTCGTCCTCGGAACGGCTCCCCGTCCCGCCTTCGATGAGCGGCACGAGGGGAACTCCCTCACGGACGTACAGGAACCCCGTGCCCTGGGGACCCAACAGCCCCTTGTGCCCGGGGGCGGCGAGGAGGTCCACGGGGAGGCCCGCAAGGTCGATCGGGACCGACCCCGCCGTTTGAGCCGCGTCCACCAGCGTGAAGACCCCGAGGCGCCGCGCTTTCCGCACGATTTCCCCGATGGGCTGGACCGCCCCGGAAACGTTGGATGCGTGGACCACCGCGACCAGCCGCGTGTTCCTGCGGACGGCGGACAGGACCGACTTCGCGTCGACGGCGCCGTCCCGGCCCGCCGGCACCACCGTGACCGAGACTCCACCGTCTTCCATCCTCCGGAGGGGCCGCATCACCGAGTTGTGCTCGACGGAGGTGGTTACCGCGTGGTCGCCCGGCCTCAAGATCCCCTTGATCGCCAGATTGAGCGCAGTAGTGGCATTCTCCGTGAAGACGAAGCGGGAGCTGTCCGCGGCGTGGAAGAGCTCGGCGAGCCGTTCACGCGCCGTGAAGACGTCGCGGGCCGAACGGATGGACAGGACGTGCGCCGAACGCCCCGGGTTTCCCGCCCGCAGGAGGGCGCCGCGGACGGCATCCGCCATCCCCGCGGGTTTCGGAAGGGAGGTTGCCGCGTTGTCGAGGTAAACGAAAGCGCGTGGATCGGGCCGGCCCGGCAGGTCAGGACTCCAGCGGGATGAGCAGGACGCGCCCCGGGGACAGAACCTGCCCCTCTTTCAAACGGTTCCGCTCGGAAAGTTTTTCGAGGGTGACGCCGTACACCCTGGCGATCTTCGACAGCGTGTCCCCGCGGCGCACGACGTGCCGCATCTCTTTCTTGCCGCCGTTCTCCGGGGGTGCGGACTTCTTCGCGACGGCCGCGCCCGCGCCGGGGAGCTTGAGCCGGGTGCCGGCCTTCGGGCGGCTTTTCGCGCTCAAGCCGTTCGCCTCGGCAAGGTCTTCGACGGACACGCCGGTCCGGTTCGCGACGGCCTTAAGAGTTTCCCCTTTCCGGACCTTGACCGTCCGGCTCTTCTTCCCCACGTCGTCCAGCCGCTTGAACGCCGCTTCCACCTGATCGGCGGAGACTTCCTTCCCCGGGACGGCATCCTCCGCGGACAGCCCGGTCACCGGGATCACGAGGCGGGCGTTGCGGCCCAAGGCCGGCTTCTTCATCCCGTTCAGCTCCTGGAGGACGGAGGCCGACGTGCGATACCTGTCGGCGAGGGACGAAAGCGTTTCCCCCTTCTTCACCGTGTGGAGCAGGAAGGTCACCTTGGCGTTCGCCCGGATCTCCTCCATCCGCTCCTGGACGATCGTGCCGTATCCCTTGGGCAGCCGCAGCTCGTACATCTCCCGGTTGGGGGGGGTGCAGAACCTGCGAAGCTCCGGGTTCCACTCGCGGAGCGATTCGTAGGGGACCCCGATCGTCCGCCCCAGCGCCGCCAGCTCCGTCCCGCCGGGGACCATTGCCTTGTCGAACTCGAGCGGGGCCTCGTACTGGACGTCCCCGAACCCGTACTTCTCGGGCTCCTTGGCGATCGTCAGGGCCGCGATCATCTTCGGGACGTAATCCTTGGTCTCCTGCTTGAGATACCGGTGGCGGATCAGCTCCACGTAGTCCGCGGAGTTGTACCGGTTCACCGCCCGGAGGATCTTTCCTTCCCCCGCGTTGTACGCGGCGGTCGCCAGGGGCCAGGAATCGAACATGTCGTACAGGTCCTTGAGGTAGGAGGCGGCGGCGTGGGTCGACTTCTCATAGTCCCGGCGCTCGTCGGCCCACCAGTCGATGCGCAGCCCGTACCGGCGGCCCGTTTCCGCGATGAACTGCCAGGGGCCGGCGGCGCGCGCCACCGAATAGGCCTTCGGGGAAAACCCGCTCTCGATCAGGGCAAGATAGATGAGGTCCCCGGGGAGGCCGTACTTGGCAAGGATCCCGCGCATCATGTCCGAGTATTTCCCCGACCTCGTCAGGTACAGCTCGAACTTCCCCCTCCCGCTGGTCTGGAAATAGCGGATGAACTTTTCGATCCGGCCCATCAGCCCTGCGTAGAGTCCGTCGTCCCGGTCTTCGTTCTCCCCCTGCGCGCTGACGAAGAACCCCATCGAGGAGTCGTCCGCTTTCCCCTCCTCCCGGCTCTTCGACAGCTCACGGTCCACCTCGCTGTGGGAAAGCACGCGGTCCCGCTCCTTCTCTCCCGGCGGTGCGGAAAGAACGGGGACCGGCTTCAAGGGAGGCGCGGAAGCGACCGGAAGCGGTGGAACCGGTGAGGGGTGCGTCGCGGATTGGGATGCCGGCGAAATCGCCGGCGGGACACCCGGTGGAGCTGCCGGTTGACCGGCGGGAGGAACCGCAGGGGCGGTCGCCGACGGGGTTGACGGATTCGTCGCCGCCGGGAGAGCCGGCTGGGACACGGCGTGGGAAACCTGCGGCCCCGGAGACGCCGCCGCCTCGCCGGCGACGCCGGATGCCGGAAACGTTATCAGCAGGGCAAGAACGGTAATCCCCAGGAATCCCGAATATGCCTTCCCCCTGCCCACGCCACCTCCGGCCGAACTTGAATAACTATTTATTTTGATTGGCCAATTTCTAATTGTCAAGGCCAATGTCTTCTCCCTCCGGGAGCGGTGCGAAACACCGGTTCAGAAAGGAACCGTTTCGTACTCCCCCCGATCCCGCAAAAGGTGGGCCGATTTGGGGAGGAGTTTCGCCGCCGAGAGCACCTCCCGCGCCCGGTCCCGCAGGTCGAGGGGGATCCGGATGGCGAGGCCGCAGTCGGAGGTCAGCCGCCGGGGAACGGGGATCAGCCGCATCGCCACCCCCCCTTTTTTCAGATGCTTCTCCGCCGACATGACCTGGTGGGTCCCCCGGAAGATCAGCAACATCTCCGGCGAAGCGGAGCGCCCCAACGGAAACCCCCTGTTTGTCCACTTTGAGATCGCCTTGCTATTATAATGGATAATCGATGACCTCCAGCGGCCCCCCTTCATGACCAATTCCGATTGGATGCACACGGCCCTTATCGGCATCGCCTCCCTGGCCGTCAACCTTCCTCTCGGTTACCTGCGTGCGGGGTCGCGGAAGTTTTCCCTGATGTGGTTCGTTTACATCCACATCTCCGTCCCCTTCATCGCGTACTTACGGACCAGCAACCACGTTCCGTCATGGGCCATACCGCCCATCCTGGCGTGCACGATCCTGGGTCAGCTGCTGGGCGGCTGGATGCATCGCTTCCGGCAAAACCGCGGATGAAGCGCCCCTCGAAGATATCCGACTTCCTGGAGGAGTTGCTCGCCGGGCTCTCCTCGGTCACATGGATGGTCCGCCTTCGCACGGCTTGGCCCGGGGTCGTCGGCCCTCTCCTTTCGGAGAAGACCTCTCCCGCCCGGATGAAAAACGGGGTCCTCACCGTTCTCGTCCAAAACCATGCCTGGGCCCAGGAGCTCCAGCTGAAAAAACCCGTCCTCATCGCGCAGGCCAACGCGGCCCTCGGAACGGATTCCGTGAAGGACATCCGGTTCGCCGTGGGACCTCTCCCGGTCGAAGAAGGGGAAGGGGCGGAAACGCAACCGGCATCCAGGGAACCTCTCCCCTTCGTCCCCGAGCCGGAAGGTATCGCAGGCGTCGCCGACCCGGAAACCCGCCGGATCCTCCACTCCATCGCCCGCCGGATCGCTTCCCTGAAACGATAGCGCCACCCTTCCCAAGCAATTGCGCCGATGCGCCGTCAGGAATCCCCGGCGGAATCCGGCGAATCTAACGGGTATGAAACGATTGCTGTCGATCCCGTTGCGGAGAGGCGAATTCCTGAAATGGAGCGCCGTGGCGATCGGGCTTGCGCTGGTGGGCCCCGATTCCCTGTACGGCAAGGCGCGCGCCGCCGCCGGCGCTCCGGCGGTAGCCGGCCCGCTTCGGGTCAGAGTCTACTCCGAGCGGCGGAAAGGGTACGTCATGGTGGACAAGGTGGCGAAGACGAGCGCGGAGTGGAAGAAGCTGCTGACCCCGGAGCAGTTCGAAGTCACGCGGAAAAAGGGGACGGAGAGGGCGTTCACGGGAGCGTACTGGAACGCGAAGGAGAAGGGAACTTACCGGTGCGTCTGCTGCGGGAACGACCTGTTCCGCTCGGAAACCATGTTCGACTCGGGGACCGGATGGCCGAGCTTCTACGCCCCCATCGCGGCGGAAAACATCCGCACGGAGGAGGACAACGGCTTCTTCCTGAAGCGCACGGAAGTGCTCTGCGCGCGCTGCGACGCCCACCTGGGGCACGTCTTTCCCGACGGGCCGAAGCCGACCGGACTGCGCTACTGCATGAACTCCGCGGCCCTGAAGCTCGTCAAGCCTGAGTGAGGTTCAAAGCCTGGTAGATCCGCTCCACCTCGGGGTGGTACCGCCCCTTTTCGGCGTAGACGGCGAGCGGCGGAAGGACGGAGAACTCCGGCGGCTTTCGGCGGCTCCCCGCGAACAGCAACAGGTTCGCCGGCCGATCCGGGTACGGATGGACGAACCGGAGCGTATCCGGGAAGATCCTCTCCGCCACCGCGCAGGACAGCATTTCTCCTAAACGCTGCGGAAGCCCCACCATCGCGAACCGGCCCGTCGGGGAAAGGTATCTGCCCGCGGCCCGGAAGAGCTCGGGCATCGTGCACGTCACCTCGTGGCGAGCGATCTCCTTCTGCGGGTCCGGGTTTCTCCTCCCCTCGCCGACCCGGCGATACGGGGGGTTGGAGACGACGAGGTCGAACGACCCGGCGGATCTCCCGGCAAGTTTTTCCCGGAAATCGCCGTG
>Ga0214473_10001444_pt1 | contig 31347 bp, 21 predicted proteins | sample RVTome_7_FD_203509 | JGI IMG/M metagenome (GOLD analysis project Ga0214473, IMG submission 203509) | Soil microbial communities from uranium-contaminated site in the Upper Colorado River Basin, Wyoming, United States - RVT98D197 | ecosystem: Environmental > Terrestrial > Soil > Contaminated >...
CATCTCGCCTCCCAGCGCCGTGGAAATCACATCTTGCAGGTCGCCCACGGCGAGTCCGTAGCGGGCAAGGGCCATTCGGTCGGGCTCGATATCGAGGTAGTAGCCGCCGGTCAACCTTTCAGCGAAGGCGCTGGTCGTGCCCGGCACCGTCTTCACGACGGTCTCAACCTCTTTCGCCACGCGCTCAATCTCTGCGAGGTCCTTGCCGAACACCTTGATCCCGATCGGCGTGCGGATACCGGTCGACAGCATGTCGATGCGCGCCTTGATCGGCATGGTCCACGCGTTCGCAATCCCCGGGAACTGCAGCGCCTGATCCATCTCGGCAATGAGCTGTTCCATCGTCATGCCCGGGCGCCACTCGCTTTCGGGCTTCAGGTTGATCACCGTCTCAAACATCTCCGTCGGCGCCGGATCGGTGGCGGTATTGGCGCGTCCTGCCTTGCCGAATACCGAAAGCACTTCCGGAAAGCCCTTGATGATGCGGTCCTGGGTCTGCAGGATCTCCGCTGCCTTGGTCACTGACAGCGACGGCAGCGTGGTGGGCATGTAAAGAAGTGTCCCCTCGTTCAGCACCGGCATGAATTCGGTGCCGAGCTTCATCGCCGGATAGGCCGTGATCCCAAGCACCGCGACGGCGGCCAGGATCGTGAGCTTGCGCCAGCGCAGCGCGCCACTGATGATCGGCCGGTAGCCCCAGATCAGAAACCGCACCAGCGGGTTCTTGTGCTCCGGTGGAATGCGGCCGCGGATGAACAGCAGCATCAGCACCGGCACCAGGGTGATCGACAGCAGCGCAGCTCCCGCCATGGAGAAGGTCTTCGTGAAGGCGAGCGGCTTGAACATTCGTCCTTCCTGCGCCTCCAGCGTGAAAACGGGCAGGAACGACACGGTGATGATCAGCAGGCTGAAGAACAGCGCTGGCCCAACTTGCTTACAGGCGTTGATGATGGCCTCGAGCCGCGACCCGCCAGGCTGCAGCCGCTCCAGGTGCTTGTGGGCATTCTCGATCATCACGATCGCCGCATCCACCATCGCGCCGATGGCGATGGCGATGCCACCCAGGCTCATGATGTTCGAATTGAGCCCCATGAGGCCCATGACGATGAACGCGATCAGCACGCCGATCGGCAGCATCACGATTGCCACCAGCGCGCTCCGCGCGTGGAACAGGAACAGGACGCAGACGAGGGCGACGATCAGGCTTTCCTCGACGAGCGTGCGGTTGAGATTCTTGATCGCGCGATGGATCAGGTCGGAGCGGTCGTAGACTGCCTGGATCGACACGCCCGCCGGCAGCCCGCTCGATATCTCCGAGATCTTGGCCTTCAGGTTGTGAATCACGTCCTGGGCATTCTGGCCGAAGCGCGCCACCGCGATGCCGGCCACCACCTCGCCCTCGCCGTCGAGCTCGGTGATTCCGCGGCGCTCCTCGGGCACCAGTTCCACTCGCGCCACATCCCGAATCAGCACCGGCGTGCCGCCGTCGGCCTTGACCACGAGCATCTGCAGGTCTTCGATCCCGCGCAAGTAGCCGCGGCCGCGCACCATGTACTCCGTCTCCGTCAACTCAACCACGCGTCCGCCGACGTCGCGATTGCTGTCGCGAATCACCTGCATCACCTTCATCAGCGGCACGCCGTAGGCCTGCAGCAGTTGCGGGTTGACCGTTACCTGGTACTGCCTGACGAAACCGCCAACACTGGCGATTTCCGAAATCCCGTGCGCCTTGGTGAGCTGATAGCGGATGAACCAGTCCTGAATCGCGCGCAATTCTTCCAGCGTGCGGTTCTTCGCCAGGACCGCGTACTGGTATACCCAGCCCACACCGGTCGCGTCCGGCCCGAGCGAGGCCGTGACGCCCCGCGGCAGGCGCCCGGAAACGTAATTGAGATACTCCAGGACTCGCGATCGCGCCCAGTAAATATCGGTGCCGTCCTCGAAAATGATGTAGACGAACGAGGCGCCGAATACTGACAATCCGCGCACGACCTTGGACTTCGGCACGGCAAGCATCGCCGTGGTGAGCGGATAGGTGACCTGGTCCTCGATCACCTGCGGCGCCTGGCCGGGGTACTCGGTGTAGACGATGACCTGGACGTCCGAAAGGTCCGGGATCGCGTCAACCGCCGTCGTTACAACCGAGTAAAAGCCCGCCGCAACGACGAAAAACGTCCCTAGCAGGACGATGAAGACGTTGCGCGCCGACCACTCGATGATCCGGTTCAGCATGTCAGTGCCCCTCGTGCCCGGCGGGGCCTGCTGGCGCGGGTTTCGCTGCGTCAGGCGCGACCTCGGCACCGTGGCCGCCATGCCCGCCGAATGTCTCGAGCGCCGCCTTGAGGTTGCTTTCCGCATCGATCAGGAAGTTGGCTCGCACGACCACCTCCTCGCCCGTCTGCAGGCCTTCCGTCACTTCGATGTAACCGTCGGCCCGCATGCCAAGTTCGACCTCGCGCGGCTCAAACAGTCCTTCGCCGCGGCGCACCAGTACTGCCTGGCGTGCACCGCTGTCGAGTACCGCGGATTCCGGCACCGCCAGCACCTTGCCGCGCGCATGACCGGAAACCAGCTGGACGTTGGCGAACATCGCCGGCTTCAGCAGGCCGCCGGGATTGGCGAGCTCGATGCGCACCTTTGCGGTACGGGTCCCGGTATCGACGGTCGGATAGAGAAATACGACCTTGCCCGAGAACGCCTTGCCGGGATACGCAACGATGTTCAGTGTCGCCTCCTGCCCCAGGTGCACCAGCCCGACATCCTGCTCGGACACGTCGACGAGCACCCACACCGAGGACAAGTCGGCGATCTCGAACAGGGTCTCGCCGGGCATGAAACGCATGCCCTGGACGCTCGGCTTCTGCAGCACGACACCACTCGCTGCGGAGCGGTAAACGAGCAGCCTGCCGGGCTTGCCGTCCCGTTGCAGCGCCTCAAGCTCCTGATCCGAGATCTCCCAGTTGCGCAGGCGACGCAGCGCGTCCTCGGCCAGCCGCTGCATCACGGCCTGCGCCTCGGGATCGCTGTTCTTCAAGTCGCTGGCGCCGCGCAGCGCGATCAGGTACTCCTCCTGCGCGGTCACGAGATCGGGGCTATAGACTTCCATCAGCGCCTCGCCGCGCCCCACCGATTGTCCAGTCGTGTTTACCAGGAGTTTCTCGATCCAGCCTTCGAAGCGCGGCGCCACCGTGTATAGCAGCCGTTCATTCGCCTGGATCGTGCCGACGGCGCGGACGATGCGTTCCAGTTCCCGCAGCACGGCCGGCTCGCTTCTCACGCCGAGAAGCTGAACCTTATCCAGGCTGATCTTCACCGTGCCGGCGGGCATGTCGGGCTCCGGCCCCCCGTTTTCGTAGACCGGGACATAGTCCATGCCCATGGCATCCTTTTTCGGCACGGGCGACGTGTCCGGGAGCCCCATGGGATTACGGTAGAAGAGGACCTTCCGCTCCTCCTTCGCGCCCTCGACTGCCTCATGCGGCGCCTGCGTCCCGTTTCGCGTTCCCATCCAGTAGCCCGCGGCAACACCAGCCAACACGATGAATGCGGCAGTTCCGACCCATGCAATGCGATTCATGATTCCACCTTTCCTGTCGTCGTTCCGGTTGGCCGATTCAAAACAGTGTCTTGCCGGTCAGAAACTCGATCTCCGCCAGCGCCCTGTTGTAATTCGAAAGGGCCGATGCGTAGCCGATCTCGTAATTGAGTACCGTCATCTGGCTGTCGAGCAGCGTCAGAAAATCGACGCGATTGACCCGATAAGCGGCGAGTGATGACTCCACCGCAAGCCGGGCCTGCGGCAGGATGCCGGTTTCATAAAGCCGCGCTGATCTCATACCTTGTTCGGCGCTGGCCACCTGCTGGCGCAGCTGTGACGAGACCTCATTCAGTTGCGCCTGGTACATGTCCCTGGCCTGGTTGCGCATCGCGATCGCTTCCGCGACGCCCGGGTCGCGCTTGTTTTCGCGCCAGATCGGCAGGTTGATTGCAACCGTCAGGCTCAGCATGTCGTCGCGGCGGGTTCCATCGAGCATGTTCTCACGCTGGCCATAAGCGAGCTTCACGTCAAAATCCGGGTAATAGTCCTTGCGCGCGAGATCCAGCGCCCTTTCGCTGCGGTCGATCAGGCTTTGCAGCCCCAGCAGCTGGGGGCGTTCCGCCAGCGCCGTCTCGCGCAACGATTCGAACTGCAACGCCTTCTCGGGCAACGACAATGTCGCTGGTACGCGCAAGCCCGCATCCGATTCGCGGCCAAGGGCACTGGCCAGTTCTGCTTCGATCGCGCGGCGTTCGCGCGCGAGCTTGAGAAGTTCATCCACCATCCCCGTCAGTTGAGTCTGCGCCTTGAGTACATCGGCCTGGGTTCCCTGGCCGACCGCATAGCGTGACTCGGAGATCTGCAGGAACTGCCCGAGGACCTGTTTGTTCTTTTCCACCAGCCGTGCGGACTCCGCGACGAATGCGAGTTCGAAATACGCCGCCTTGACGTCCCGCGTCACCCGGTTGACGGTTTCCTGGTAAGCATGCGCAATGGATTCCGCGTCCTTCGCGGCGACATCCTGGCGCAGGCCGCGCTTGCCCGGATAAGGGAACCTCTGCGACAGACCCAGCATCTTCATGGTCATGTCTTCGCGCCTGAAGGTCTGGGACGCCAGCGGGGCGTTGACCACCCCCGCTTCGAGCATCGGATCATCGAGCGCACCTGCAGGCGAAACGCGATGCTGTGCCGCCTCTCGTTCACTATTCGCAACCCGGATCTCCGGATTGTTGCGCGCCGCCTCCTCCAGGAGTTCCTGCAGTTGCGCATCGCGCCCTTGCTCCGGCGCCGCGTGCACATCTGTCGACGTCACCGCCAGGAACAGCAGCGCCATCACCGACTGCCAAGTCTTGTTGTCAAACGTCCCCTTCATTGACCTGCGCTTCATGCTGATCTCCTCCCGATTCCTACCGGGCGTCGTATCGTTGATAGACCGTGTAACGGCCATTCAGCTGGAACAGCAGCACGTCGTAGGGATCCTTGACATCGGATTCCATGCCGGGCGAGCCGCGCGGCATGCCAGGCACCGCAAGGCCAGCCGCGCTTGGACGCTCCCTGAGCAGGCGCTGGATGTCGCCTGCGGGCACGTGCCCCTCGATCAGATAACCGCCGACGTGGGCGCTGTGACAGGAACCGAGCTCCTGCGGCACGCCGAGCCTTGCGCGCGATACCTTGATGTCGTCAACGTCGTGTGCCTTCACCTCGAACCCATTGGCGCGAAGATGCGCAATCCACTTGGTGCAGCAGCCGCAGGTCGAGCTCTTGTAGACCTCGATCACATCGCTGGCGGCGATTGCGGGCCCGGCCAGCAGCACTGCCGCCGAAGCCGCGACAAAGCGCCTCCGGTTCATTCCAGGTCGCATGTTCATCTCGAATCTCCTTGCTGATCAGCGGGAAACGGTCATGCTGCCAATGCGGCGGTCTGCATCGCGCAGGAAGGCGAGCTCCTGCGCCGGCTCGAGCGCGAGCGAAGGGACGCCGGCGGCCGTGGCCGCGAGTGCGCGCCGGGAATCGTCAGGGCCTTCAGACCGGCCCGAGGGTCGAATGTCGAATGCATGCCTCCTCCTGCATGGACGCCGAAAAAGATCGGACGGCAGGAGCGGCTATTTCAGGTAGGTGCAGTAACGCTGCTGGACGGAAGCGCGGGAGACGGGCGTCGGTCGGATCCTGGGCTCGGTTGGAGAACCGATGGCAGGAGTGGGTGCGTCGAAATGCAGGAACGCAGGCGGCGGTGCGGCCTGTGGTTGCGGGTCGTCGACCAGGCGGCGCTCGACCATTGCCCGCCCCTGTGACAGGCAATCGCCGGCAGCGACCATTGTGCACAGCTCGTCGGGAGTGGAAGTCGTGTCCGGACAATGACCGCAATCGTCTGCCGGCATCGAGCCATGGTGCGACGAGCCCATGGGCCCCGCGTCCGGGGACGCCTGACAGGGTGCGACTGCGAACCCGAACCAGGCAACCGCAACGAGCGCAGCGACCAGGCGCGGAGCCCGGAACTGGTGGCGGCGGAGGTCGGTCAACAAGCCCATAGCGCGCCGAACACTACCCCGGATCCCGCCGACGGTCAATGACATGCCCCGCGGAATGCCGCGCGCATCACGATCCGGCGCGGCCGGAACGACCAGGGCCCTGTGCTAAAATTTGCGCCTCACCGAGGTACTTCCAGGCACATGAACGCAGTCACCATCACGCCGCCGGCAGGCGGAGAAAAAATCCGCATTGCCGACGGCAAGTTGCAGGTCCCGGATCGCCCAATCATCCCGTTCATCGAGGGCGATGGCACCGGCCCCGACATCTGGCGGGCGAGTGTGCGCGTGCTCGATGCCGCAGTCGCGAAGGCCTACGGCGGCCGTCGCCGGATCTTCTGGATGGAGGTCTATGCGGGCGAGAAGGCCAACCGGCTGATGAACACCTGGCTGCCCGACGAGACGGTCGCGGCCTGCCGCGAGTACCTCGTTTCGATCAAGGGGCCGCTGACGACCCCGATCGGCGGCGGCATCCGCTCGCTGAACGTGGCGCTCCGCCAGATGCTCGATCTCTACGTCTGCCTGCGCCCCGTGCGCTGGTTCGTCGGCGTGCCCTCCCCCGTGCGCGCGCCCGAAAAAGTGGACATGGTGATCTTCCGCGAGAACACGGAGGACATCTATGCGGGCATCGAGTTCGAGGCCGGATCGGCCGAGAACGCGAAGTTCCTCGCATTGCTGAAGGAGAACTTCCCCAGGCTGCATGGCAAGATCCGCTTCCCGGACAGCACCGGCATCGGCATCAAATCCGTTTCCCGCGAGGGTACGGAGCGGCTAATGCGCTCTGCAATCGAATACGCGATTGCGAATCGCCGCAAGAGCGTGACGATCGTGCACAAGGGCAACATCATGAAGTTCACCGAGGGCGCGTTCCGCAACTGGGCCTACGCACTCGCCGAACGTGAATTCGCGGGCCAGACCTACAGCTGGGACCAATGGGAACGCACCCGCGCCGCGAAGGGTGACGCGGCCGCGAACGAGGAACAGAAGAAGGCGCTGGCCTCGGGTCGCGTGCTGATCAAGGACGCGATCGCCGACATCACCCTGCAACAGATCCTGACCCGACCCGAGGATTTCGACGTCATCGCGACGATGAACCTGAATGGCGACTACCTGTCCGATGCGCTCGCCGCGCAGGTGGGTGGCATTGGCATTGCACCCGGCGGCAACATCAATTACCTGACCGGCCACGCCGTCTTCGAGGCGACCCACGGCACCGCGCCCAAGTACGCCAACCTGGACAAGGTCAACCCGAGCTCGGTGATCCTCTCGGGTGAAATGATGCTGCGCTACCTGGGCTGGACCGAGGCCGCGGACCTCGTCATTCGCGCGATGAACAAGTCGATTGGCGACAGGGTCGTCACGTATGATTTCGCCCGGTTGATGCAAGGCGCCACCGAGGTCAAGTGCAGCGAATTCGGCGACGCGCTGATCCGCAACATGGCCTGACGCCTCGCCCGGCACGCGGCCGTGGCTGAGGCTCCCGGACACGCGGACGATCCGGCGCGCGCACGCGATGTCGCCGCCGAGATCGTCGCGGCATTCGCGCGCTACAACGCCGAATATCGCGCCATCACGCGCCGTGCGCCCGAGCGTTTCGAGAACCGCGATTGGGCCGGTGTGCAGGCGGACGTCGTCGAGCGCCTCGACCTCTACTCGACCATGGTGGGCCAGACCGCCTCGGAGCTGCGCCAGCGGCTCGGCGCACGCGCGCTGGACGCCGGCTTGTGGGCGGACATCAAGTCGAGCTACACGGACCAGATTGCCGGGCTCACCGACCCAGAATTCCTGAAAACCTTCTTCAGCTCGATCACCCGGCGCCTGTTCGACACGGTCGGCGTCGACCCGGCGATCGAGTTCTTCGCGCTGGACCTGGATCCACTGCGCGGCATCGATGCGCAGGTCGGCACGAACCGCTACGTGAATCGCGGCTCGATCGAGCTGCTGTTCGAGGAGTTGCTTTCCGACTTCCGGTTCCGCACGCCCTGGCGCGACTTCGAGGGCAGCGTCAGGCATGTCGCGGCCGACGTGAAGATGCACCTGCAGGGCATCGGCAGGAGTCGCGGGCTGCAGCAAGTCGAGGTCATCCGGCCCGTCTTCTACCAGATGAGCCGGGCCTACGTGGTCGGCAGGATCTGGGGCGACGGCTGGATGCTGCCGCTCGCGATCGCATTCCGCAACACGCCACGTGGCGTGCTCGTCGATGCAGTGATGTTGCGAGAAAGCGACGTTTCCATCCTGTTCAGCTTCACACGTTCCTATTTCCACGTCGACCTCGAGCGCGTCGGCGAGGCCGTGCTGTTCTTGCGCTCGATCCTGCCGAGCAAGCCAATCTCCGAGTTGTTTACCGTGCTCGGCCGCGCCAAGCAGGGAAAGACCGAGCGCTTCCGCGAGATCTTCCGGCACCTCGACGAAACCGGCGACCGGTTCATCCGCGCGCCGGGTGAGCGCGGCATGGTGATGGCCTGCTTCACACTCGAGAATTTCGACGTGATTTTCAAGGTCATTCGCGACCGGTTTCCGGCCGTCAAGAGCATCCGGCGCGAAGAAGTCATGGCGAAGTACGACATGGTCTTCAAGCATGACCGCGCCGGGCGGCTGGTCGATGCACAGGAGTTCCGGCGCATCCGGCTGCCGCGGCGCCGCTTCGAGCCCGACATGCTGGCCGAGCTGACCGGCGAGTGCGCGATCAATGCCCAGGTCGAGGGCGACGACGTCATCGTCGAGCAAGCCTATATCGAGCGGCGCATGACACCGCTCAATCTCTACCTGCGCTTAGCCACGCCCGAGCAGGCTGAACTTGCAGTGATCGAGTACGGCCAGGCGATCCGCGAGCTCGCCTATACCAATATCTTTCCCGGCGACCTGTTGCTGAAGAACTTCGGCGTCACTCGCCACGGCCGAGTGATCTTCTACGACTACGACGAGCTGTGCCGCGTGACGGATTGCCGCTTCCGCGACCTGCCGGAGGCGCGGGATCCTGAGGACGAGATGCGCGCCGAGAGCTGGTTCTATGTCGCCGACAACGACGTCTTTCCGGAGACCTTCCTGCAGTTCCTGGGCCTCGAGGGCCGGCCGCGCGAGGTGTTCCTGGAGAAGCATGGCGAAGTCCTCGAGGCCGGCTGGTGGCGGGAGTTGCAGGAAAGACTGCAAAGCGGCGACGTCGTCGAGGTGCTGCCCTATCATCCGCACCGCGTGCGGGTCGCGAGCAGCGCCTAGTCCGCAACGCGCGCGAGCGCGGCCTCCAGGTCTGCGATCAGGTCGTCGGGATCCTCGATGCCGATCGAAAGGCGCACGGTGCCGTCGCTTATGCCGCTGATCGCGAGCTGCTCGGCGGTCAGTCCGCGCGGTCGCAGGAGCTGTCCCGGAACCACCAGCGATTCGACGGAACCCAGGCTAGCGGCGATCGAAAAGAACTCGAGCGCATCCGTGAACACCCGCGCCGCATCCAGCCCGCCCTCGAGGTCGAAGGTCACGATCGATCCGAAGTCGCGCATCTGCTCGCGGGCCAGCGCGTGCCGGGGGTGGTCCGCAAGTCCAGGATAGTGCACGCGCGCGACCGCCGGGTGCTCATCGAGGACTGCGGCGATGCGCATGGCGCTCGCCGCCTGTGCCTCATAACGCAGGTAGTAGGTCTTCATGCCGCGCATCAGCAGGAACGCGGCATGCGGATCCAGCGTGGCACCGAACACAATCGCATCGTGCCGGATCGAGCGGATCAGCTCGTCGCGCGCGATGATCGCGCCGCCCATGACGTCGCCGTGCCCGGAGGCATATTTCGTCAGGCTGTGGACGAAGACGTCGATGCCATATTGCCCATGGTTGTGGAAGCCCGCAAAGGTATTGTCGATCAGGGTCAGTGCACCGTGCGCGTGCGCGGCACGCGTGATGCGCCCGAGGTCCGCGATCCGGGTGACCGGATTGGTCGGGCTCTCAAACCACACCAGCTTCGTTGGCCGCTCGGCGAGCACGCGCTCGATGCCCGCATCGTCCTCGATCGACAGCATCGTGTGCTGCACGCCGAAGCGGCCCAGCAGGCCCTGTATCAGCTGGCGGCTGGGCCCGTAGGTCTCGACGAAGCACAATACGTGGTCGCCCGCGCGCGTGAGCGCGAGCAGGCAGGTCGAGATCGCAGCGACACCGGAACCGAGTGCGATGCAGTCGTCGCGTCCCTGCAATTCGGCCAGCAGCTTCTCGAGTTGCCGGGTCGTCGGGTTGGAAGTGCGGGTGTAGAAGTAGCCCGGCCGCTCGCCATGCCACGCCCGCATGGTCTCCTCGAGGCTCTCAAAGGCGAACTTGACCGTCTGGTGGATCGGCGCGACCAGCGGGCGATTGTCCGCCGGGACGATGACCTCCGGAGGATGGTTGACGCGAGTGCGCCCCTTCATCGACGCGCCATCAGACCCGTGTCGTCCAGCCCGCGGGAGTCGGTACCTCGCCCCGCTGCATCGATACGAGCGCCGTGCGCAACCGCCGCGTGTGCGGCCCGACTTCACCGGTACCGACCTTGTACTCGCGCCCGCCTGCGCGCACCAGCGTGCCGACGCCGGCCAGCACGGCCGCCGTGCCGGATAGCACCGCCTCGCCATCCTTGACCCAGTCGAGCATCTCGGTGACCGTGAATACCCGCTCTTCGACCTCGAAACCCAGGTCAGGCGCAATCGTCAGCAATGAATCGCGCGTAATGCCATGCAGGAAAGTCGAATCGAGGCTGCGGGTCAGGATTTTCCGGTCCCGGATCAGCAGGAAATTGGCGGCGGCGGCCTCCTGAACCTCGCCACCCGGGCAGAACAGCACCTGGTCCACCTGGTATTTCTGGCGCGCCGCGAGCATCGGACCCATCGCAGCGGCGTAGTTGCCCCCGGTCTTGATCATGCCGAGGTGCGGGGCGCAGCGCATCGAATGCTCCTCGACGTAGACCCGCAATGGCTTCGGGCCTGAGGAAAAGTAATCCCAGACCGGGCTCGCAAGCACGATCAGCATCGCCTCGGCCGGCGGCATCGACGCGCCGCCGATGCTGGCCCCGGTGCCGATGAGCATCGGACGGAGATAGAGCGCACCCGGCGCCTCCGGAACTTCGGCGCGCACGCGGTCCACGACCGCGGTGATCATCGCCGCCAGTTGCGCTGCATCCGGCTCAGGCATGACGAGTCCCCGCGCGCTCTGGCGCATGCGGTTGATGTGGCGGTCCATCCGGAAGATGTTGATGCTGCCGTCAGCCCAGCGATAGGCCTTGAATCCCTCGAAGCAGGTGCTCCCGTAGTGCAATGCATGCGCCGCCGGGCTGATCTCGATCGGCGCGGTCTTGCGCAACTCGTGTCCCGACCACTTGCCGTCGCGGAAAGTCGCGACGGCCATCGTGCTCGCGAGCACGGTGCCGAATGCGGGGCGGGTTGCCGTCTCGACCGTGGTCCGGTTCTGCATGGCCTGTGCGTTCATGGTCGGGTTAGTCCTGTAGGAAGATGGTGGCGGGGTGTTCCAGGCGCTCTTTCAGCGCCTGGATCATGGCGGCGGCGTCGAAGCCGTCGACGAATCGATGATCGAAGGACGAGGAGAGATTCATGATCCGGTGCACGGCGATCGCGCCGTTGACGACGACCGGTCGCTCGACAGCCTTGTTGACGCCGATGATCGCGACCTCGGGTGCGTTGATGACCGGCGTCGAGGCAATACCGCCCAGCTTGCCGAGGCTCGTGACCGTAATCGTCGAGCCCATGAGTTCCTCGCGTGTGGCCTTGTTGCTGCGCGCGGCTTCCGACAGGCGCCGGATCTCCGCAGCAATCTCCGCGAGCGGGCGCGCCTCGGCGTGGCGCAGCACCGGCACCTTGAGACCGTCCGGCGTCTGCGTCGCGATGCCGACGTGCACCGCACGGTGGCGGATGATCAGGTTGCGCTCGGCGTCATGAATGGCGTTGCACTGCGGAAACTGCTCGAGCACACGCACCAGCGCCGCGACGAGGAACGGCAGGTAGGAGAACCCGGGCTGTCCCTTCGACAGGCGCGAATTGAGGTACAGGCGCAGCGCTTCGAGCTCGGTGACGTCGACTTCCTCGACATAGGCGAAGTGCGGGATGTTGCGCCAGGCCTCGCTCATGCGCTGCGCAATCAGGCGACGCAGGCCGATGATCTTGATCTCCTCGGTTCCTTCGCGCGCTGTTCGTGCGGCCGGCCGGGCCGTCGTGCCCGCCTTGCCGTTGATGACGGCCTCGAGGTCCTGCGCCGAGATCCGCCCACCCGGACCCGAGCCGCTGACGGTTGAAAGATCGACGCCTGCCGCGTGCGCCTTGCGGCGCGTCGCCGGCGAGGCCATCACGCGGGCCGAAGCCAATGCCGCGGCCGGAGCCGCTGGCGCGGCCGCTGTCGGTGCGGGCACCGGTGGCGCGGCCGCCGTCGCAGCCGCAGCATTGGCCGTTTCGAAGACGATCAGTTCCGAGCCAACGGGGACCATGTCGCCGGGCTGTCCGGTAATCGAAAGCACGCGGCCGCTGACCGGCGCGGGAATCTCGACAGCGGCCTTGTCCGTCATGACCTCGGCAATGATCTGGTCTTCGGTGACCGCGTCGCCGACCTTGACCTTCCACTCGACGATTTCCGCGGCGACCGTGCCTTCGCCCAAGTCCGGCATCTTGAAGACATGGCGGCTCATGAGGCCTCCATGACGGACTTCAGCGCCTTGGCGACGCGCGCCTGCCCCGGGAAGTACTCCCATTCGAAGGCGTGCGGATAGGGTGTGTCCCAGCCGGCGACCCGCGCGATCGGCGCCTGCAGGTTCCAGAAGCACTGCTCCTGGACGGTCGCCGACAACTCGGCGCCGAACCCCGCGAAACGCGTCGCCTCGTGCACGATCACGCAGCGCCCGGTGCGGGCGACCGAGCCGCAGATCGTGTCGGTATCAAGCGGCACCATCGTGCGCACGTCGATGATCTCCGCATCAAGCCCCAGCTTGCGGGCGGTGGCCTCGGATACGTGCACCATCGTGCCATAGGTAACGATCGTCAGGTCGTTTCCGCTCCTGATGATCTCGGCCTTACCAATCGGCACGGTGTAGTGGCCGTCGGGCACTTCGCCTTTGGGATGCGCGCTCCAGGGCACGGCGGGCTTGTCCGGCTCGCCGTCGAAGGGTCCGTTATAGATGCGCTTGGGCTCGAAGAAGATCACCGGATCGTCATCTTCGATCGACGCAATCAGCAGCCCCTTGGCGTCGTAGGGATTCGACGGCATCACGACCTTGAGGCCCGCGATATGCGCGAACAGCGCTTCCGGGCTCTGCGAGTGCGTCTGGCCGCCGCGGATGCCGCCTCCGGAGGGCGTACGCACCGTCACGGGTGCGAAGAACTCGCCGGCACTGCGATAACGCAGGCGCGCGAGTTCACTGACGATCTGGTCGTAACCGGGATAGATGTAGTCCGCGAACTGGATCTCGGCCACCGGCCGCAGTCCGTTGACGGCCATGCCGATCGCCGCCGCAATGATCCCGCCCTCCGCGATCGGCGTGTCGAGCACGCGGTGCTCGCCATACTTGCGCTGCAGGCCCTCGGTGCAGCGGAACACGCCGCCGAAGTAGCCGACGTCCTCGCCCAGCACGACGACCGACGGATCGCGGTCGAGCATGATGTCCATGGCCGAGTTGAGCGCATGGATCATGTTCCTCTGCGCCATGGCTCAGCCCCGCTCCAGTTCTGCCCGCAAATCCGCTTCCTGCTTACGCAGGTGCAGCGGTACCTCCTTGAATACGTCCTCGAACATCAGGTGCGGATCGAGCCGCGGCGGATCCGTCAGCGTGCCGTAGCCGACGGCCTCCTTCCAGGAAGAGGCGACATGGGCTTCGAGTTCCGCGGTCAGCGCTGCGTGCCGCTCCTCGGACCATTCGCCGAGCGCGATCAAATGCGCCTTCAACCGATCGATCGGATCACCGAGCGGCCAGCGCTGGTAATCGTCCTTCGGGCGGTAGCGCGCCGGATCGTCGCTCGTCGAGTGGGCGGCAGCCCGGTAAGTGACGTGTTCGATCAGCGTCGGGCCGTGGCCGGTGCGCGCGCGCTCGGCCGCCCACTGCGTCACGGCGTAGACCGCGAGGAAATCGTTGCCGTCCACGCGCACGCCGGCCATGCCGTAGCCAGGGCCGCGCGCCGCAAAACTGCGGCGCTCGCCACCCGCGTGGCCCTGGAAGGTCGAAATCGCCCACTGGTTGTTGACGACATTCAGGACCACGGGCGCCTTGTAGACCGACGCGAACAGCAACGCGTGATGGAAATCGGCCTCCGCGCTCGAGCCCTCGCCCAGCCAGCTGACCGCGATGTCGTCCTGGCCCTTGATCGCGGCCGCCATCGCCCAGCCGACGGCCTGCGGAAACTGCGTCGCGAGATTGCCGGAAATCGAGAAGATCCGGCCGTCGCGCCAGTGGTACATCACTGGCAACTGGCGTCCCTTGCACATGTCGCGCGTATTCGAGAGAAGCTGGCACATCAGGTCCACGATCGGCCGCCCGCGCACGACGTAGAGACCCTGGTTGCGATAGGAGGGAAACAGCATGTCACCCGGACGCAGCGCCATGGCCATCGCAACCGAGACGGCTTCCTCGCCGAGGGAGCGCATGTAGAAGCTGATCTTTCCGGAGCGCTGGATGCGCTGCATGCGATCGTCGAACACGCGCGTCAGCAACATGTGGCGCAGTGCGATCTGCAGCTCCGCGGGATCCAGTCGCGGGTTCCAGGGACCCATGGCCTGATGTTTGTCGTCGAGTACGCGAACCAGCGTTTCTGCCAGCCCATGAATGTCGCGGACGCGCGAGCTCGTCTCCGGGCGTTTGACCGCGCCGGCGGGCGACAATTCGAGGTAGCTGAAGTCCGGCGCTTCGCCCGGCCGGGCGGGTGTCTTCGGGACGTGCAGGCGGGACTTGATCGACATGGGTCCTCGCGCCGGGGCCGGATGGGCACCGGCTGGCCATTCTACCCGTGAATTACGTCAATACGGTCGTAATCCTATGCTGTAATGCAAAATACTGGAAAAATATGGTCTAATTAACACTGAATGTGAAAACAAGATTGCAATCACCACTTGACCGAACGGATCGTCGCATTCTGGACGAACTGCAACGGGACGGCGCCTTGTCGGCCGCCGAAGTCGCCGCCAAGCTTGGATTATCCACCACGACCTGCTGGCGGCGCATCCAGCAGTTGCAGGACAACGGAGTCATCAAGCAGCGCGTCGCGCTGCTCGACCGCGAAGCGCTTGGCCTCGACGTGATGGTGTACGTGCACGTGCGCCTGTCCACCCAAGGCCGCGATGCGCTCGCGCAGTTCGAGAAGGCGATCCGCGACCGGCCCGAGGTGCTCGACTGCTGCACGCTGACCGGCGAGTGGGACTTCTGTCTGCGGATCGTCACGCACGACATGAAGGAGTACGAGGCCTTTTTCCTCGATCACCTGTCCAAAATCCCGAACGTACTGTCGGTCAATTCCTCGATCGTCGTCACCGTCATCAAGGAATCGACGGTGCTGCCGCTGGCGCGCGAGTGATCTCTTTGGCGGGCTACCACTGCACGTGGTCGTATGTCGCATCCGGGTCGCGCTTGCTGAAGATATCTCTCGCAAGCTTCGTGTAGTCCTCAACCCCTTGCAGCGGCGTGACGGAGCGGTAGTCGCCAGTGACGCCCATCATCTTGTGGTTGGCCCTGACTGACGCTGCCATTTCTTCTGCCAGCGAGATCTGCCCGACCAGAAACTTCCGGTAGCCTGCAAACCAGCTATGGAAGGGCGCCGTCTTCCACCATTGGCTGCAGAGTTTCAGGTATTCCTGGTCGATCTCGCGGTACTGCGCCTTCGCCGCCTCGATGGCCCACGGCGGCGATGCGCATTCCCCGTCGCACAATGGGAGCGCCGCCATCTTGTCGTAATGCGGACGAGTCGCTGTCTTCAATGCGGCATCGTAGCGGGCGACCAGTGCGTTGAGCGCCTGCTTCTGCCGTATCTCCTCTTCACTTTCCGCGAGGGCGGTGTCGTTGAATGACTGCCCCTGCGACTGCATTGCCGCCATCACCTTTTGCGCGTCCTCCGGATGGTCCAACATGTACTGCACCATCCGGTTCGACCGCTCCATTGGATCGATCGCCTTCAGGCGATCGTTGATGTCCTGATTGATTGCCTCCTGTCGATACCTTGCGGCCTGAATCCTTTCGATCTGCGTCGTGGCCTGCTCGAAAAATTTGTCCTGCCCGCTGTAACACGCGGTTGGGAGCGCCGGCGCGGACGTCCATGGGTCGACCGGCGCCGCACCCGCGGCGAGCGAGGCCACAAGCAAGGCAAGCCCAGATAGGCGTGATTTCATTGCGATCGACTACCTCGGATGGTCGCAACCGCCGATCTTGCGGCCGGTGAGGTTGATCGTCATGTTTCCATCATCGGAGAGGTATTTGATCGTCCCGGTGTAGGCGTCGGTGCCCTCATAGGTGATCTCACCCTGGCCCGTCATCGCGGGCGGCCCGGCGCAGCTCGATGTCCAGGTGACCTTGTTCCCGACCCTTTTTATGACCGAGTTCGCGCATCCACGCTCGTCATTCGCCGAATCGGGCGGCTCTTGCGCGTTCTTCGCCGCGCAGATCTTCAGCGTCTGCGCCGGCATCTTCATCGGCAGGCCTTCCATCTCCATCTGGGTGGTCACCTGCCAGAGGTCGCCGGGTGGCTCGGCAGCGAGAATTGGCAGCGAACCAAGCAGAATCAATGCAGACAGCGCCGAGCGGCGCAGGTACGGCGAAGCCATGGGGAATTACCTCCGATTTCGTGACCAGGTGACTCGTGCGCCCGAATACTACTCCAGCGCCTGTAACCGCGGCATTCGCGCCTGGAGCCACCGTCGAAGACCGCGGTGTAAGATGCCTGCCGAAAGCGCGTCCAGGCAGCGCGGGACGACCTGCATCGGACAGCTGGGGGAATCATGGCGGCCAGACTCTTCAGGTCATTATTCGAAAGCCTGCTCGAAGGCACCGGAGTTCAACTCGGCGGCAGCCAGCCCTGGGACATCACGGTCAATCGCGATCGCCTGTATCGGCGGGCGCTGCGTGGTTCGCTCGGTATCGGCGAGGCCTACATCGACGGCGACTGGGACTGCCAGGCGCTCGACGAACTGTTCCGGCGCGTGCTATCGGCCCGCAAGCTGGCGAGCCCCCTGATCCGGACAGCGCGGGCCCTGAAGGTGCTCCGGTCGCGCCTGACCAACCTCCAGACGCGGCGTCGTTCACGAGCCGTCGCCGAAGAGCACTACGACATCGATCACCGCATGTATGCGCTGTTCCTCGGGCCGTGGAACCAGTACACCTGTTGCTTCTTCGATGGCACCGACGATCTCGGACAAGCGGAAGTCATCAAGCTCGAGATGCTCTGCGACAAGCTCGAGCTGCGACCGGGCGATCGCCTGTTGGACATCGGCTGCGGCTGGGGCGGCTTTGCAAAATACGCCGCCATGACGCGCGGCTGCGAGGTCACGGGCATCAGCCTTTCCACGGAACAGATCGACTACGCGAGGCAGTACGCGCAGGGTCTTCCGGTCACGATCGAGAAAATGGATTACCGCGACCTGCCGCGTTCGGGGCTGCCGCCCTTCGACAAGATTGCCATTGTCGGGATGATTGAGCACGTGGGATACAGGAATTACGGGACGCTGATGCGGGTCGTCCACAAGATGCTGAAACCCGATGGCCTCTTCCTGCTCCACACTATTGGCAATTGCGAACGGACCACGGTCGTGGATCCCTGGATGGAGAAATACATCTTCCGGAATTCCATGGCTCCTTCCATGGACCAGTTGGCTGCGGCAACCGAGGGTTGCTTCGTGGTCGAAGACTGGGAGAACTACGGCCATTACTACGTCCCGACCCTGCAGGCCTGGTACGACCGCTTCAACGCGAACTGGGACCGGATCAGGTCGCTGAAAACCGCACGCGCTTTCGACGAGCGATTCCGGCGGATGTGGAACTACTACCTGATGTCGTCGAAGGCCGCGTTCGAGGTCGAACAGTTGCATCTGTGGCAGCTCGTGATGACGCGCCGCGGCTCGGGCCGCGGTGTCTACAGCCGCGTGCGGCAGAATTCGCGAAGCCACATCCGCGAATCGATGAAGGACGGCAGGCCTGGCGTGGCGGCAGGCCGCTGAACGAAATGGCGAGGAAACACGCATGCGATTGCTACGCAAGATCTGGCCTCTCGTCCTGATCATCCCGGGTCCGTCGTTCGCCGCGAGCGACGATTCTGCGAAGGCCATGCCGGGCCTGAACGAAGACACCTTCAAAGGCCTGGAGCTCAGGAGCATCGGCCCGGCGCTGATGTCCGGGCGCATCTCCGACATCGTCCTGCACCCGCAGAACAGAAGCATCCGTTATGTCGCCGTGGGCAGCGGCGGCGTGTGGAAGACGGTCAACGCGGGCACGACCTGGGAGCCCATCTTCGACTCGGAAGGCTCGTATTCGATCGGCTGCATCACGCTCGACCCGAATGACCCGGACAAGGTCTGGGTCGGCACCGGCGAAAACGTCAGCGGACGCCATGTGGGCTACGGCGATGGCGTTTATCGCAGCCTGGATGGCGGCAAATCATGGAAGCGGATGGGACTCGAGAAGTCCGAGCACATCGGCATGATCCGCATCGATCCGCGTGACTCGAAGGTTGTCTACGTCGCCGCACAGGGTCCGCTCTGGTCGCCCGGCGGCGATCGTGGCCTTTATAAGAGCACGAACGGTGGCGAAACGTGGGCAAAGATCCTCGACGGTGGGGCCTACACCGGTGTCAACGAAGTGCACCTGGATCCGCGCAATCCCGACGTACTCTATGCCAGCACCTGGCAGCGCCTCCGCAAGGTCCCGGCGCTGATGGACGGCGGCCCGGAGTCCGGTATCCACAAATCGACCGACGCGGGCGCAACCTGGCGCGAACTGACCGAGGGCCTGCCCGAGGAAGACATGGGCAAGATCGGCCTGGCCATCTCGCCACAACAGCCGGACGTCGTCTACGCGACGATCGAGCTGGCGCGCCGCACCGGTGGTTTCTGGCGCTCGACCGACGGCGGCGAGAACTGGGAGAAGCGCAACAAGTACGTCTCCAGCGGCACTGGACCGCATTACTACCAGGAGATTTTCGCCAGCCCGCACGCATTCGACAGGATCTACCAGATGGACGTGCACATGCACGTAACAAACGACGGCGGCAAGAACTTCGTCAAGGCCGAGGTCGATGCGAAGCATGTCGACCATCACGCAATCGCCTTCGATGCCGACGACCCGAAGTACCTGATCGTCGGAAACGACGGCGGCCTGTATGAAAGCTTCGATGAAGGCGGGAAGTGGCGCTTCGTCGCGAATCTGCCGGTCACGCAGTTCTACAAGGTCACCGTCGACTACGACGAGCCCTTCTACAATGTCTACGGCGGCACCCAGGACAATAACACCCAGGGCGGGCCATCGCGGACCCGAAACGCGAACGGCATCAGCAATTCCGACTGGTCCGTCATTCGTGGCGGCGACGGCCACCAGCCGGCGGCCGACCCGAGCAACCCCGATATCGTCTATGCAGAGTCGCAGCAGGGAAATTTGACCCGCTACGATCGACGCACGGGCGAGTCGCTTTACATCCAGCCGCAACCGGAGCGCGGCGAGCCGGCCGAGCGCTTCAACTGGGACGCACCGATCCTGATCAGCCCGCACGATCCTGCGCGGCTGTACTTTGCGAGCCAACGCGTCTGGCGCAGCGACGATCGCGGCGACTCGTGGCGCAGCATCAGCGGTGACTTGTCGCGCGGGCTGGACCGGCTCAGGCAGCCGCTGATGGGTCGGGCCTGGAGCTTCGACGCACCGTGGGACCTGTACGCGATGTCCAATTACGGCTCGATCACGTCGCTGGCCGAATCACCGCTCGTCGCGGGATTGCTGTACGCCGGCACGGATGACGGCCTGATCCAGGTCAGCGAGGACGGCGGTCAGAACTGGCGCAGGATCGATCGGCTGCCCGGTGTTGCGGATTTCTTTTTCGTCAACGACATCAAGGCCGACCAGCACGACGCCGACACGGTCTATGTCGTCGTCGACCACCACAAGGACGGCGACTTCGCACCATACGTTTACAAGAGCGAAGATCGGGGCCGCAACTGGCGCAGCATCAGGGGCGACCTGCCCGACCGGCACATCGTGTGGCGGCTGGTTCAGGATCATGTCAAGCAGGACCTGCTGTTCGCCGGCACCGAGTTCGGCGTGTTCTTCACCATCGACGGCGGCGGCAAGTGGGTCAAGTTGACCGGCAGCGTGCCGACCATCGCGTTCCGCGACCTGGCGATTCAGCGGCGCGAGAACGATCTGGTCGGCGCGACCTTCGGCCGCGGTTTCTATGTGCTCGATGACTACACGCCATTACGCCAGGTGAGCGCCAGCATGCTCCAGCAGGAGACCTTGCTGTTCCCGGTGCGTATCGCGCGCTGGTACATGCCGCGCCGCCCGCTCGGCTGCGCCACACTGGATTGCCGCGGCAGCCAGGGGGACGCCTTCTTCCAGACCCCGAATCCGCCGCACGGTGCCGTGTTCACCTACTACCTGCCGGAGACGCTCCGCAGCCGGAAAGACCGGCGGCGGGAACTGGAAAAGCCGCTGGAGAAAGCCGGCAAGGACACGCCCATTCCCGGTTGGGACGCGCTGACCGCAGAAGCGCTCGAAGATGCGCCATCCATGCTGCTGATCGTGCGCGATGCGGCCGGCAATATCGTGCGACACCTGGAAGGCAAGGTCGAGGCCGGCTTCCACCGCGTGGCCTGGGATCTGCGCTATCCACAGCTTGAACCGTGGGTGCCGGAAAGCAAGGAGCCATCCTTCAATACGCCGCCGGCCGGCGTGGTCGTCGAACCTGGCCGCTATAGCGTCAGCCTCGCCCGCCGCGTTGACGGTCAGGTCGAGGAACTCGGCCAGACACAGTCCTTTGACGTCGTGTCGATCCGCGAGCCGACGCTCGCTGGTGCAGCCCAGGCCGACCGCGTCGCATTCTCGCGCCGCGCCGACGATCTCGACCGCGCCATCAGGGGTTCCGTTGCCGCCATCGACGAGCTGGTCTCGGCCATCAAGGCCATCAAGACGACCTTGTCCCGTTCGACGTCCTACGGCGAGCTTTACCGCGAAGCCAACACGATCGGCCAGCGGGCGCAGCGACTGAAGGACCGGCTGGTGCCGAACCAGGCGCGCGACGAGATGGGCGACCCGGGCCCCGTGACGGTGCAGGAACGCATCGATTCCGCCAGCTCCGGCGAGTACGCATCGCTCTACGGTCCGACGCCGACGCACCGCCGCAGCCTCGCCATCGCCGAGGCCGACTTCGGCGTGATCGGTCCGGAGCTCGGCGCGCTCATCGATGTCGAGTTCGCCACGTTCAAGCACAAGCTCGACGAAGCCGGCGTGCCGTGGACGCCGGGGCGCGGCGTGGGGATCTCGAACTGAGCCGACCTAGCCGGAGAGATGTCGCGGCTCGCGTCCCTTCAACACGGCAAGGATCTCCGCCGCGATTGCGAGAGCGATTCCCTGCGGCGTGTCGGCGCCAATGTCGAGTCCGACCGGCCCGTAGACCCGCCCCTGCGTCGCCGCGGCATCCTCACCGAGGTCGGCGAGCAAGCGCTCGTGCCGGGCTCGCGGACCCAGCAGGCCAATGTAGGACACGCCGCTGCCCACCAGGGCGCGCAGGTAAGCACGGTCGCTCTGCAGGTGATGGCTCATGATGACTGCTGCGTCGAAGGCGTCCGGATTGAGCGCGTCTTGCAGCTTGCCCGGCATTACCTCGAGCGCCTGATCCGCTCCCGCGCCGATCATACGTTCGATGTAGCCGCGTCGATGGTCACCGACGGCGACATACCACCCCAACTCGCGTGCGATGCGCACCATCGGCACCGCATCGGGGCCTGCGCCAAGCACGAGCAGGCGCACGGGCATCGGGGTCGCGGCACACAACACCTCAGCCGCCGCATCGCCAAAAGCCATGCGCGCGCGGGTCGCGCCGCCCGTGGCCAGGCGGCTGCGGCCGGCTTGCACGAGGGCACCCAGGTATCGCTCCGGCACTGAAAATGCGTCGGACTGGTCCGCGGTAGCAATCGCGATGGCACCCGCGGGCAGATCGAGCGCAGTGCTCTCGATTACGAGGGCGTAGGCGCAGGGTTCGCGCGCCGCGACGCGGCGGGCGATGCAGGCGAATGGCTCGTAATTCCGGTCCAGCGCCTGAAGAAAGATGTCAATCGCGCCGTCGCAGCCGAGCCCGAGGCCCCAGAGCTCGTCCGCGTCGCGGTTGCGCATGTCGTAATGGACCGTCCGGGGCATGCCATTTGCAAGCACGCTCCTGGCGTGCTCCACGAGGTCGCCCTCCAGGCAGCCCCCGCTCAGCAGCCCGCAATACTGCGCGCTGCCCGTCATCAGCATCTGCGCACCCCGCTTACTATAGGTCGAGCCCACCGTCGCGGTCACCGTCGCGAGTACCATTCGCTCTCCTGCGCGGCGCCAGCCATCGAAGGCCTCGATCAATGCCCGGGTGCTCATGTCGCCTCGAGCGCACGCAGTGAACATTCGTCATCCACGTCGAATGCCGCTTCCGGAATCGGCAGGCACAGGAGCCGCGCGCCTTCGGCGCGCAACACGTTACGCGCACCCTGATCGCCGGAGAGTGTTTTCAATTCGGTGAAAAGGCGGGCTGGCAACAGGGCGGGAATTCCCACGGTGCCTGCGTACTCGCTTGCAACGGCACGATCGGGATTCTCACACCAGTGTTGCGCGAGAGCTTGCAGCGCCCTGACCGGCACCCGCGGCTGGTCGCAGCTGAGCAGCAGCGCGGCGGCACAATCTGGTGGCAGCGCCGCGATTCCCGCCCGAAGCGATGTGGCAAGTCCGTCCGCCCACCGCGGATTCAACGCCAGCGCTGGCATAAGCGGCCCAAGCGCGGACTCGATGGCTTCGTGATGCGCGCCGAGGACCACTATCACGCGCGGTCCGCAGATGGCCCGGGCAGAGCGCACGCTGTGCACGATCAGGCTTTCGCCGCGCCACTGTACGAGCTGCTTCGGCCGGCCCAGGCGGCGCGATTCGCCGGCCGCCAGCACGACGGTCCAAAGTGCATCGATTGAATTCACTTCGTGCTCCGCCCTACCGGCAGCTCGCCGCGGTCAACGAGTCGATCCACGAGCTGATCAGCTGCTCGCCCGCAGTGTCGCGCAGGTTGCTCGCGACCGGCGGCATCGCATTTGCGTCGCGGCGCGACATGCGCGCGAGCAATACCGAACGCGTGTCGTCCCCCGGCGCGATGATACGCGCGTTCGCGATGCCGAGGTCGCCGGCGGTTGGCGCCACGTCGCAGGCGCCGGTCTGGGCGAGCGGCGTATCGTGGCGCAAGTCGATCGCGACCGGAATCGGTCCCTGCGGGCGATGGCAGTTGGCGCAATTGGTGTGAAGGTACGCGCGTGCCCGCTCGGATAACGAGCGGCTTGCATCGGAGGGATTCGCGTAGGCCGGCGGGTTCGCGCCGACCGGCGGCGACAGAACGTTCACCGCATTCAAGGTGGTGATCTGGTTGGCGTTTCGTCCGGTCTGCGGGTAGGTGTGCATGCCATTCTGCTGTGCCGTTTCGAGCCCGAGGCTGAAGCCAGCGGCTTGTGTGTGGCACTGCATGCACTGCGACTCGCTCGGGAAGATCCAGTTCTGGCCGGCCACCGCCACGGTCTGGCCACCCGTGACCCTCATGGCCTCAGTCTGACCGGCGTTCCACTCATAGGTGTAGCCGGCCCAGACGCCATCGGGATGGCGCATGAAGAGCCGTGTTTCGACCAGCCGGTTAGCCAGCCGGAAGTGCTTGACCAGCACCGTTCCGTTCGGCAGGTCCCAATCGCCATTGCCCTGCACGCCGATGTTCTGGCCGTTCGGCAGCCCGATCCAGCGCTCCTTGACGGCGCCATCCGACCAGAAGGCCGCGTTGGGCGCGTAAGGAATCAGGCTCAGCAATGGTGGCGCGCCCGCGGCCGACGTATTGATGCAACTGGTCGCCGACAATTGCTGCGGCACGTTGTCGCCGCCGCCGCCGCCAGCGGTAAAGACCAGTCGGTAGATGTGGCCGCGGACAAAATCGACCACGTGCAGCTCACCGTTATTGGCTTCACCGAATGCTGAAATCGACAGCTGTCCCGGCGCGCCCGGCGGCGCGGTGCCCGGTTGCACGTGCGGGGTGATCGTGAGTGTTCCGCCCGCGCCCGGCGTCAATGAGGCGATCATGCCGCTGCCGAAATCCGCAAAGATGTAGCGGCCAAACAATTCAGTCGTCTGCGTGCCGCGGTAGACGTGACCGCCGATGATCGAGAAACCCATCGTGCGACCGTATTCGGCAACCGGGTCGATCAGACCTGCGGTCTGGCATCCGCTCGGCGGCTCGAAACAGTGCGCGCCCTCGCGGATATCCCAACCGTAATTGCCGCCACGCTCGATGATGTCGATCTCTTCGAATGAGCCCTGGCCGACGTCGCCCACCCACTGCTGGCCCGTCTGACGGTCGAAACTCCAGCGCCAGGGATTGCGCAGGCCAATGGCATAGATTTCAGGGCAGTTCTGCGTGCCAGTCCCGTTCACATTACAGCGCGGATTGATCCCAAAGGGATTGTCGGGCGGAATCGCATAGGGCGCGCCGCCCGGCTGCGAATTGACGTCGATGCGCAGCATCTTGCCGAGCAACCGCTGCGTATTCTGCGCATTCTCCTGCGGGTCGCCGCCGCCGCCGCCGTCGCCGAGGCCGATGCGCAGGAAGCCGTCCTGATCAAAGGCCAGCTGGCCACCATTGTGGTTGTCAGCCGGCTTGTTGACGGTGAGCAGGACGCGCTCGGGATTCGGATTCAACGTGAGCCCGCCGTCCGGACTCGTGAACTCCGACGTAATCGAACGTGTCGAGCGGTCAGTGTAGTTGACGTACGCGCGACCATTCGTGGCGAAATTCGGATGGAATGCCAGTCCCAGCAGGCCCGCCTCGGACTGCCCGAGTTGCAGCACCCGGTCGCGGATGTCGAGCAACACCTGGGTCGTGGCCACGGTCGGGCTGTTGTCGAACACCCGGATCAGCCCGGGCTTTTCGAGCACGAACCATCGCGTATTGTCGCCAGGCGCCTGCAGCATCGCCACGGGCTCCTGGAAGGTGAGGTTCGGAAACACGCGCTGCACTGAAACCGTGGAATTGCCGGTCGCGCGCGCGGGTGCGATGCAACTCATGTTGTTCGGCCGTTGATCAAGTCCGGAGCCCGCCGGAGGCGGCGGAGGCGGCGGCGGATCGGAGCCGCCCCCGCCCCCACAGGACAACAGGGTCGCAGCCAGGCAGGCGATCAGGATCGCGCGCAGGGGCTTGGGCAGATCCATGCTCGGATTCGACACCGTCAGTCCGTGCGAAGTTTCTTCGCGCCATGTGGCGGCGGTCGCACATTGGCGACCGCATTCCACACGCTGGCGGGAATCACCGCAGGCGGGCCGCCTCGCGCAACTCTTCGACCTTGTCGGTCTTCTCCCACGTGAAGGCCGTGAACTTTTCCGAGTGATGCGTCGCCGTGCCGCCGTGACGTTCGGTCCACGCATACGTCATCTCGCGCGGCTTGCGGCCGAAATGACCGTAGGCTGCCGTCGAGAGGTACATCGGCCGCAGCAGGTCGAGCATCTGGATGATGCCCCAGGGGCGCAAGTCAAAGTGGCCCCGCACCAGCTTTTCCAGGCGCTCGTCGGAGAGCTTGCCGGTGCCGAAGGTCTCGACCGATATCGACGTCGGCTTTGCGACGCCGATCGCATAGGAGACCTGGATTTCGCAGCGGTCGGCAAGCCCCGCAGCGACGATGTTCTTCGCGACATAACGCGCGGCATAGGCGGCCGAACGGTCGACCTTGGACGGATCCTTGCCGGAGAATGCGCCACCGCCATGGCGGGCCATGCCGCCGTAGCTGTCAACGATGATCTTGCGCCCCGTCAGGCCGCAGTCGCCGACGGGTCCGCCGATCACGAACTTGCCGGTCGGGTTGATGTGCACCTTGCGGGCTGGCAGTCCATCGAGCCACTTCTTCGGCAGCACGGGCTTCAGCACGTGCTCGATCACGCCTTCGCGCAGGTCCTTGTACTTCACATCCGGGTCGTGCTGCGTCGACAGCACCACGGCATCGAGTCCCACGATGCGCCCCTGCACGTAACGCAGCGTCACCTGCGACTTGGCATCCGGCCGCATCCAGGGCAGCGGCGAATTCTTCTTCTTGCGGATCCTGGCCTGCTGCTCGACCAGCCGATGGGCGTAATAAATCGGCGCGGGCATGAACTCGGGCGCCTCATTGCAGGCATAGCCGAACATCAGCCCCTGGTCGCCGGCGCCCTGGTTTTCCGGGTCCCTGCGATCCACTCCCTGGTTGATGTCAACGGATTGCTTGCCGATCAGGTTGAGCACACCGCAGGTCGCGCCATCGAAACCGACATTGGACGAGGTGTAGCCGATGTCCTGGATGACCCGGCGCACCAGTTCCTCGAGATCGACCCAGGCGTGGGTCGTCACTTCGCCCGCAACGATGGCCACCCCGGTTTTGACCATCGTCTCGCAGGCGACGCGCGCGCGCTTGTCCTGCGCGATGATGGCGTCCAACACCGCATCGGAAATCTGGTCCGCCACCTTGTCCGGATGGCCCTCCGAGACGGACTCGGACGTGAACAAATAATCGTTTGCCATGAAGCCCTGGACCCCTTTCAGCCAATTTGGGTGCTGGTCAAGCTGCAGATGATAGCGTCAAAGACGCTCGATGCCACGCCTTGCGAGCGGGCTCAACCCGGCTCCGCCTTGCTGCAGGCAGCGCTTGATCGCATCGCGCATTCGCGGTGCCCAGAAACGCCGGAGGTGGTTCGCCACCTGCTCGGCAGCGGCATCCGGGTTCGGATCCGCGGCGAAGAATGCAGCGATGTCATTGGCCATCGCGACGAGTCGTTCGATATTCATCGCAACGCCGGGCTGCGTTGCGCACTGCGCTCGGCGCGAATACGGGCCTGCCAGGCCTCGGGCTGCCCGACCCTGACCACATTCACGGCCGTGACCTTGTATTCAGGGCAATTCGTCGCCCAGTCCGAGTTCTCGGTGGTCACCAGGTTGACCCCGGATTCCGGGAAGTGGAATGTCGTGTAGACGACCCCGGGTGTCATGCGCCGCGACACGATTGCCCGCAAAACGGTGTCGCCGGTCCGGCTCGAGACGCCGACCCAGTCGCCATCGGCAATGCCGCGGTCTTCCGCGTCGTCCGGATGGATTTCCAGGCGATCCTCTGCCTGCCAGGCAAGATTCGCCGTGCGCCGGGTCTGGGTCCCCACGTTGTACTGGAACAGCACGCGCCCGGTGGTCAGCAGCAGCGGGAATCGGCTCGTGCTGCGCTCGGAGGTCGCCACGTATTCGGTCAGGTAGAACTTGCCCTTGCCGCGTACGAAAGAGCCGACATGCATCGTGGGTGTGCCGTCGGGCGCCGCGTCGTTGCAGGGCCATTGAATGCTGCCGAGGCGCTCCAGCTTGTCGTAGGTGACGCCGCGAAACGTCGGCGTCAGGCGCGCAATCTCGTCCATGATCTCGGAAGGATGCGAGTAGTGCATCGGGTAGCCCAGCGCCTGGGCCAGTTGCATCGTGACTTCCCAGTCCGCCAGCCCCGCGAGCGGCTCCATCACCTTTCGCACCCGCGAGATGCGCCGCTCGGCATTGGTAAAAGTCCCGTCCTTCTCGAGGAAGGATGCGCCGGGCAGGAATATGTGCGCATAGCGCGCGGTCTCGACCAGGAACAGGTCCTGGACGACCACGCATTCCATGGCTGAAAGCGCAGCGACGACATGATTCGTGTTCGGGTCGGACTGGACGAAGTCCTCGCCCTGGATGTAGAGCCCACGGAAGCTGCCGTCCAGCGCGGCCTCGAACATGTTCGGAATGCGCAGTCCCGGCTCGCTCGCCAGCTTCACATTCCACGCAGCCTCGAACAGGCCGCGTGTCGCGCCATCCGATACATGGCGGTAGCCGCTGAATTCGTGCGGGAATGATCCCATGTCGCAGGAACCCTGCACGTTGTTCTGTCCACGAAGCGGACTGACGCCCACGCCTTCCCGACCGAGGTTCCCCGTCGCCATCGCAAGGTTTGCGATGCCCATGACCATGGTCGTGCCCTGGCTGTGCTCCGTGACTCCAAGTCCGTAGTAGATCGCGCTGTTCGGCCCTGCGGCATAGATCCGGGCCGCGGCCCGCAGCAGAGCCGCCGGCACGCCGCTGATCTCCTCCGTCGCTTCCGGGGAATACCTGGCATCGGCGACGAAGGCCTTCCATTGGCGGTAGGAGTCGACTTCGCAACGCGCCTCTGCATAGGCGTTGCTGGCGAGTCCTTCGGTGACGACGACGTGGGCGAACGCGTTGATGACCGCGACGTTGGTGCCGGGTCGGAGTTGCAGGTGCGCAACCGCCTCAATGTGAGGACTGCGCACCAGGTCGATCGCGCGCGGGTCGATCACGATGAGCTTCGCGCCCTGGCGCAGGCGACGCTTGAGTTGCGAGGCAAAGACCGGGTGCCCGTCGGTCGGGTTGGCGCCGATCACGACGATCACGTCCGCTTGCATGACCGACGTGAATGCCTGGGTACCCGCGGACTCGCCCAACGTGTGCTTCAGCCCATAGCCGGTCGCCGAGTGGCAGACCCTGGCACAGGTGTCGACGTTGTTGGTGCCGAGCGCCGCACGTACGAGTTTCTGCACCAGGAAAGTCTCCTCGTTGGTGCAGCGCGAGGAAGTGATGCCGCCAACCGAATCGGGACCGTACTTGCCCTGAATGCGCCTGAATTCCGCCGCGGCGTGCCCGATCGCCTCCTCCCAGCTCACCTCGCGCCAGGGATCCGTGATGCGCTGGCGGATCATCGGGCGACGGATGCGGTCGGGATGCGTCGCGTAGCCAAACGCAAATCGACCCTTGACGCAGGCATGGCCCTTGTTGGCCGTGCCTGCGCGATTTGGAACCATCCGGACGACTTTGGTGTCCTTGACCTCGGCCTTCAGCGAGCAACCGACTCCGCAGTAGCCGCAGGTCGTGGTCACGGCCTGCGTCGGCGCGCCCAGCCCGAGCGGTGACTTCTCGGTCAGCGCGGCGGTCGGACATGCCTCGACGCAGGCGCCGCAGGAGACGCACTCGGACTCGACGAACGACTCGTGCTGGCTCGCCGACACGCGCGATTCGAACCCGCGTCCCTCGATCGTCAGCGCCAGCGTGCCCTGCACTTCGTCGCAGGCGCGCACGCATCGCGAACACACGATGCACAGATCCGGATTGAATGCGAAATAGGGATTGCTGGCGTCCTGCAATGCACCGCGCTGCGTCGCCCCGCCGCTGGCATAGCGCGAACCCTCGACCCCGAGCTCCGCGGCCGCGTCCTGCAGTTCGCAATGCCCGTCGGCCGGACAGGTGGCGCAATCGAGCGGATGGTCGGACACATACAGCTCGACCACGCCACGCCGCAACTGCAGCAGCCGCGACGATTGCGTGCGCACCTTCATGCCGGGCGCCACTTCGGTCGTGCACGAGGCCGGGAAGCCCCGCCGGCCCTCGATCTCGACCAGGCACAGGCGGCAGGAACCGAAGGCCTTGAGTGTGTCGGTGGCGCAGAGCTTCGGGATTCGCGTACCCGCAAGCGCAGCAGCCCGCATGATCGATGTGCCCGCTGGCACCGTGACCGGGCTGCCGTCGATATCGAGCGTCACCGGCTCGTTCGAAATGGCGGCCGGCGTGCCGAGATCCTTGTGGTCAATGGAGTACATGTCAGTTTCCAGGAGCCCGCTGCCTGAAATCCTCGTTGAAATGCTTCATCGCACTCAGTACCGGATAGGGTGCCATTCCCCCAAGGCCACACAACGACGCCTGCAACATCGTATCGCACAGCTCTTCCACCAGCGCGAAGTTGGCCTCGCGGTTGATCCCACGGGCGATGTTCGCGAGCGCCTCGGCGCCTCGCACGGACCCGATGCGGCACGGCGTGCACTTGCCACAGGACTCGTGCGCGCAGAACTCCATCGCATACTTCGCCATTTCCAGCATGTTGACCGTGTCGTCGAAAGCCACGACGCCGCCGTGCCCGAGCATGGCTCCGATTGAGGCTAGTGCTTCGTATTCCAGCGGCGTGTCGAACTGCGACGCCGGCAGGTACGCTCCAAGCGGTCCGCCAATCTGGACCGCGCGGATCGGCCGGCCGCTCGCGGAACCGCCGCCGTAGTCGTACAGCAGTTCGCGCACCGTGAGACCGAATGCGCGCTCAACCAGCCCGCCGCGGCGCACATTGCCGGCGAGCTGCAATGGCAGCGTGCCGCGCGATTTCGCCTGGCCAAAATCGCGGTAGCTGCCCGCACCTGCAGCCAGGATCACCGGCACCGTTGCGAGAGTCACGACGTTGTTGACCACGGTCGGAGCCCCGAACAGCCCCTTCTCCGCCGGGAGCGGCGGGCGCACCCGTATTTCCCCACGGCGGCCCTCGATGCTCTCGAGCATCGATGTCTCCTCACCACAGATGTACGCGCCGGCACCGAGACGCAACTCGATGTCGAATGCGCAGCCGCTGCCGCAGACATTGGCTCCCAGGTAGCCGGCCTTGCGCGCCGCGGCGATTGCAGCGGTCATCACCTGAAGGGCGTGCGGATACTCGACACGCAGGTAGATGTAGCCTCGCGTCGCGCCGACTGCCACGCCCGCGATGATCATGCCCTCGATCAGCGAGAACGGATCGCCTTCCATGAGCATGCGATCCGAGAATGTTCCCGAGTCGCCCTCATCGGCATTGCAGGCGATAAATCTCTGGCCTTCCGGCTGCTTGAGCACGGTCTGCCATTTCACGCCGGTCGGAAAAGCCGCGCCGCCGCGGCCACGCAGGCCGGATTCGACCACCTCATTCACGGTCGCGAGAGGCCCGATCTCGAGCGCGCGCATCAGTCCGCGGAACCCGCCGCTGGCGAGGTACGCATTCAGGTCGAGCGGATCGATCCGCCCGACCCGTGCAAAGGTGAGTCGCTGCTGCGATGCAAGCCAGGGATGCTCTTCGACTGGCCCGAGCCGCAGTGGATGCGCCTCGCCCCGCAGCAGGCCCTTCTCCAGCAAGCCTGGCACCTCGCGCTCGGTCACGGGGCCATAGGCAATCCGGCCGGAGGCGCACTCCACTTCGACCAGCGGCTCCAGCCAATAGAGCCCCCGCGAGCCATTGCGACGCAGGCTGATCGCGGCGCCCGAGGCGCGCGCAGTCACGAGC
>Ga0214473_10001445_pt1 | contig 31326 bp, 26 predicted proteins | sample RVTome_7_FD_203509 | JGI IMG/M metagenome (GOLD analysis project Ga0214473, IMG submission 203509) | Soil microbial communities from uranium-contaminated site in the Upper Colorado River Basin, Wyoming, United States - RVT98D197 | ecosystem: Environmental > Terrestrial > Soil > Contaminated >...
TCATTCCAAGGGGTCGCTGCGTTTTGACGAGTTCCCAACAAACATGAAGCGACGCAATCCTTTCGGATCACGCGCAACACGCCTATTGGCTTATGAAAACGCAAGACCGTCAGAGTCTCGTTTGCCAACCCCCTAAGAAGGCTGGCACGCAAGGACTCCGCCGTCCGCGTTTCCCTTTCTTCATATCACAATGTCAAAGAGCCGCCGGGAGGGCGGCAAGTTGCCACCTCCCGAACCCCCGATGGAAGCAAATCCCCCATCCGGAGTCAACGACAGCCGTGAGCGCCCCGAGACGAACTCAGGCCTTACTCCGCTTCTGTCCGAGGATCGCGCGGTCGCGTATAGTCCCGCAGGAAGTGGGAACGACCCGCGCGAAGAGGTCATTTAAGCAGCGGTCCCCCGCTTGTCAAGGGCCCGGTAACCGTTGTCCGGTCTTTTCGTTTTTCCCTGTGATTGTGACCTTGGGGCCACATTCCTGCCCGAATGCGTCGCCACTCTCGGTTTCGTTAACGGCGAGGTAACCATACGGGGCTAGGTATGGTTCAAGGGAACCCGCCGAAGGGGGATACCTGAAAGACTGAAGATCCTTCGATCGCGCCTCAACGACGCTTCCGTAAATCGGCAGCGCACAAGGTCGGTTCAAGGGGCTTCACGAGGGAAACGACCCCGTCGGCGACCATCCCGCCTCGCTAGAGGGACAGCAACCGCTTCGGTGTTGTCCGCCCGGACGCGAAGTCAAGGAAGCACGCGAAGACAGCGTGCGGGCGGCGGCCGATAGACGGGGGGAATGCGGATTGTTTAACCGCCGCGGTCGCTTTGCGCGTCGTAAACTCGGCCAGGCCCTCGTGCCGGTCGCCGCGTCCGGACTCCCATCCATCTTTCTCGGCGAGATGCCAAGGCCCGAGCGCAAGCTGCCGCCGGTCTATCTCTGCGAATCGGGCCCCGATGGAGCAAGCTGCCGGCTGAAATGGCTTGCCAGCACCTGTGTTGCGGGCATGGTCGGCGTGTGCCTCATCGGGGTCGCCATCTACGCCTCGCTCAACATGGGCGACGGCTCCGGCATGATGAGCTCGATCAAGCGCGCAAGTCTCGCCGCGCTCCAGCCGATGCGCAGCGCCACCCTCGCCAAGGACGGGCAGAGCGCCACCGGCCAGAAAGAAGACCGCATCCAGATGACCGCCGCGGGCTTCGCCACCCGCCAAGTCATCCACGACACGGTGATCGAGCGGCAGGGCAGCCGCGAGTTCATCACCATCAAGCCCTATCTCCGCATCGTCGCCGGTCTCGCCACCGAGCTTCCGGCCGATGCCAACGAGGCGCCCCCCTTCAATCCCTTCAAGCTCTATTCCGACCAGACCCCGGTCGGCGCCGGCGGCGACGCCGACGATGCGCCGCAGGCGGTCAGCGTCAAATTGATCGACGTGCCGGGCGGGATCTTGCCGCAGTCCGACGGGGTCGAGCTCCGGCAAGACGAGGTCGGCCGGCTGGTGGCCGAGGCGGCCGAGAATTTCGCCTATGCCGATTTCGCCACCGACGAGACCGGCGCCCTCGGCGACGGTCAGGCGCGCCTGTTGAAAGCGGCCTTCCGTCCCGACGACGGGCTTGGCCTCACGCCGTCACCCCACACCACCGTGATCCAGAAATCGGTCGACGACGCCGCCGCCGACGAGGATGACGAGTTCGACGAGCTGCTGGCCGGCGCCGAGACCAAGACGCTCACCGTCGGCCGCGGCGACACCCTGATGAGCTTGTTCGCCAAGGTCGGCACCGAGCCGAGCGAGACCACGCGGATCATCGAGGCGTTGGCCCCCATCTTCGCGGTCAAGGACCTCAAGTCCGGCCAGGAGATCCGCTTCACCCTGGTACCGGCGCCGTCCGACACCGGCCAGATGGAGCCGGTCAAGGTTTCCATCTTCGACAAGGGCAGCCACCTCGCCACGGTAGCCCGCAACCGGCAGGGCGACTACGTGGCGTCAACCGAGGCCATCGGCAACGACGTCAAGACCGCATCGTCCTCGACCCGCGCCACGCTCTATACGAGCTTCTACCATTCGGCGCTCGAGCAGCACATCGCGCCCGACATCATCCTCAAGCTGCTCCGCGTCCACTCCTACGACGTGGACTTCAAGCAGAAGGTCAAGGCCGGCGACACCTTCGAAATGTTCTTCGACGGCGCCAGCGACGACGAGGCGGGCGAGCTGCTCTACACCTCGATGACCATCGACAACCAAGCGCGCAAATTCTACCGCTTCCGCACCCCCGACGACGTGGTCGACTACTATGACGAGCAGGGCAACAGCGCCAAGAAGTTCCTGATGCGCAACCCGGTCAAAGGCGGCCGCTACACTTCCGGCTTCGGCGCCAGAAACCACCCGCTGCTCAGATATATGCGCCAGCATACCGGCGTCGACTGGGCGGCGCCGACCGGCACCCCGATCCTCGCCGCCGGCGACGGCACGGTGGAGCGGGTCGGCCGCGAGGGCGGCTACGGCAATTACGTCCGCATCCGCCACGCCAACGGCTTCGCCACGGCCTACGGCCACATGACCCGCTTCGCCGCCGGTGTGGAGCCCGGCGTCACCGTGAAGCAGGGCCAGATCATCGGCTTCGTCGGCTCGACCGGCATGTCGACCGGGCCGCATTGTCACTTCGAGGTCCTGGTCAATAACAGCTTCGTCAACCCCATGACCATCCAAGTGCCGCGGGGCTTGCAACTCACCGGCCGCCAGCTCGCCGAGTTCCAAAGAGAGCGCAAGCGCATCGAAGGGCTGATGCAAATGGACCCGGTCACGAGCCGCGTCGCCCAAGTCTCCAACTAACAAGTCTCCAACTAAACTCTCTCCTTTCTCTCTCTTCTCTCCTCCTCTCCCTCCCCCCCCTTTTTGCGTGGCGCGCTTCGTCGTTGCCGCATGCGGAGCGATTCCACGTTCCCTCCTCTCCCCGCTGGGGAGAGGGCTTTCCGCCGCGATCTTGCTGGCAAAGCCTGGCAAGTCGCATGGCGGGAAGGGTGAGGGGGGAACCAGCGCATGCACGCCGATTTCCAGGCCCCCTCACCCGGCGAGCGGTAGGACGTTCGCCGTCCTCTCCCCAAGGGGGAGAGGGTTGGGACTCGATGCGCCGCTCCGGATTTGCTTTAGCCGCCCAGCACAAAGCGTCTCGCCGGGCTTAGCCCGCGAGTCGTGAGGGGGATGGCGCGCCGAAAGACGCAAACCTATGGCTCGTGCCTTGCGGCACGCGGGCGCCTCTCGGCGCGCCACATGCGCTCATGCAGCGAAGCGGGAGCGCATGCTATTTGCGGCGTTTTCCGGCACCGGCCCCGCTTAGTGTCCCGCTGCGATCCTTTGTCCTGTTGGGGTTCCTCTCTAGCCCCCACCCATCAATTTTCGCTGTCCTTGATGTACCAGTCCTCGACCTTCTGCACGGCCGGGTTCTCGCCCTGGTCGAACGGCCAGCGATCGACGGCATATTTCTGGCCGCTCGCATTCTCCTTCAGAATCGCCGACCAATGCGGCCAATATTTCACCGGGTTGAGCTGCACCATCCCCTTGGCGAGATTCTCCTTGGACATGGTGCCCTCCACGGTGTGGTGCTTGATCAGGCCGTTCGCCTTCATCACGAGGAGATAGCTCGTGGTGTTGGTCGCCACGTCGACGCAATCGAGCTGCTCGGGATCGCCGCTAGCGGTGAACTGCATGCCCGCCCTGTCCTTGATGCCGAGCTTGGCCCCCACCTTCACCTCGATATGGGCGATGGCGTAAGCCACGGCGCGGCGCTCCTCAAAGGGCGTGTCGGCGCGCTTGACCTTCTTCATGATGGCTGAGATCTCGGCGATGTCCTGCCGCTTGAAGGTGTAAGGGGTCTGCAGCTTGCAGGTATAAGCGTGGCAGACCGTGATCCGGTTGCCTTGCGGCGGCTCAGCGCCGAAATGGGAATAGTGGATGCGCGGATCGTCCCCGCCGCCCGACACGCAAGCCGAGAGGCAAGCGGCGAGCAGTATGACCGGCACACAACGTTGCACCGCTGTTCCCCCGAGGCGCGCTTCCCACGCCTCAAGAGACAACAGAACGGGAAGCGAGGCAAGCGCTCCAGGGCCACAGGGGGCTTGAATCCCTTGCCACTTTTCTGACGCAATTGGGCTTTGCGGGGTTCTCCCTCCCCCGGAAAGGGGGAGGGCCGGGGTGGGGGTCGGGGCCCCCCCCCCCCCCCCCCCCCCCCTCTGGGGGGGGGGGGGGGGGGGGCCCCGGACCCCCTCCCGCCGCGCCATCGCCCTTCGGGCGTGGCGGACGACCTCCCCCTTGCAGGGGGAGGAGTCTGTTTAGGCGGCCTTTTTCACCGCCGCGCCGTTGAACATCAGCCCGTCCTTGCCGGCGGTGATCTTCACCGTCTCGCCGTCGTGCACCTTGCCGTCGAGCAGCATCTCGGCGAGCGGATCCTGCACATATTTCTGGATGGCGCGCTTCAAGGGCCTGGCGCCATAGGCCGGCTCGTAGCCCTTCTTGCCGAGCCATTCCTTGGCGGTGTCGTCGAGCTTGAGCGTGATCTTGCGGTCCATGAGCAGCTTCTGCAGCCGCTGCATCTGGATGTCGACGATCTTGCCCATGTCCTCGCGCTTCAGGCGGTGGAACAGGATGGTCTCGTCGACGCGGTTCAAGAATTCGGGCTTGAAATGCCCGCGCACCACGTCCATCACCTGCTCGCGCACTTGGTCGGTGTCCTCGCCCTCCTTCTGATTGACGAGATATTCGTAGCCGAGATTGGAGGTCATGATGATGAGCGTGTTGCGGAAGTCCACGGTGCGGCCCTGGCCGTCGGTGAGCCGGCCGTCGTCGAGCACCTGGAGCAGCACGTTGAACACGTCGGGGTGCGCCTTCTCGATCTCGTCGAACAGGATGACCTGATAAGGCCGGCGCCGCACGGCCTCGGTCAGCGCGCCGCCCTCTTCGTAGCCGACATAGCCGGGCGGGGCGCCGATCAGCCGGGCCACCGAGTGCTTCTCCATATATTCGCTCATGTCGATGCGGATCATGGCGTGCTCGTCGTCGAACAGGAATTCGGCCAGCGCGCGCGACAGCTCGGTCTTGCCGACGCCGGTCGGGCCCAAGAACATGAACGAGCCGATCGGCCGGTTGGGGTCTTGCAGGCCGGCGCGGGAGCGGCGCACCGCGGTCGCCACGGCTTCCACCGCCTCCTCCTGGCCGACCACGCGCTTGGCGATCTGCGTCTCCATCCTGAGTAACTTCTCGCGCTCGCCTTCGAGCATCTTGTCGACGCGGATGCCGGTCCAGCGCGATACCACCTGGGCGATCAGGTCGGGCGTCACCACCTCCTGCGCCATGGCGCCGCCCTTCCCCTCGTCCTCCTCCAGCTTCTTCAGCTTGGCTTCGAGCTCGGGGATGACGCCATAGGCGAGCTCGCCGGCCTTGGCGAGATCGCCCTTCCGCTGCGCCTGCTCGAGCTCGATGCGGGCGGCGTCGAGTTGCTCCTTCAGCTTCTGCGCGCTGGCCAGCTTCGATTTCTCCTCCTGCCAGCGGCTCGAGAGAGCGCTTGCCTTCTCCTCGAGATTGACGATTTCCTTCTCCAGCTTGGCCAGCCGGTCCTTGGAGGCCTGGTCCTTCTCCTTCTTCAGCGCCTCGCGCTCGATCTTGAGCTGCATGATGCGGCGGTCGAGCTCGTCGAGCGCCTCGGGCTTGGAATCGACCTGCATGCGGAGCCGCGCCGCCGCCTCGTCGACCAGGTCGATGGCCTTGTCGGGCAGGAAGCGGTCGGTGATGTAGCGGTTGGACAGCACGGCGGCGGCGACGAGCGCGGCGTCGGAGATGCGCACGCCGTGATGCAGCTCGTATTTCTCCTTCAGGCCGCGCAGGATCGAGATGGTGTCCTCGACCGTCGGCTCCGACACGTAGACCGGCTGGAAGCGCCGGGCGAGCGCCGCGTCCTTCTCCACATGCTTGCGATATTCGTCGAGGGTGGTGGCGCCGACACAGTGCAGCTCGCCGCGGGCGAGAGCGGGTTTCAGCAAATTGGAGGCGTCCATGGCGCCGTCGGCCTTGCCGGCGCCGACCAGAGTATGCATCTCGTCGATGAAGAGGATGATCTGGCCGCCGGCCGCCTGGATCTCCGACAGCACCGCCTTCAGCCGCTCCTCGAACTCGCCGCGATATTTGGCGCCGGCGATCAGCGAGCCCATGTCGAGGGAGAGCACCTTCTTGTCCTTCAGGCTCTCCGGCACGTCGCCCTGCACGATACGATGCGCCAGCCCCTCGACGATGGCCGTCTTGCCGACGCCGGGCTCGCCGATCAGCACGGGATTGTTCTTGGTGCGCCGCGATAGCACCTGGATGGTGCGCCTGATCTCCTCGTCGCGCCCGATCACCGGATCGAGTTGGCCTTTGGCCGCGGCCTCGGTGAAGTCGCGGGTGTAGCGCTTCAGCGCGTCATAGGCTTGCTCGGCCGACGCCGAGTCGGCGGTGCGCCCTTTGCGGAGATCGTTGATGGTGGTGTTGAGGCCCTGCGGGGTCACGCCCGCATCGGCGAGGATGCGCGAGGCATCGGCCTCCTTGCTCATGGTGAGCGCCTGGAGCACGCGCTCGACCGTCACGAAGCTGTCGCCGGCTTTGGTCGCCATCTGCTCGGCCTGGTCGAGCACGCGGGCAAGCGCGGCGGCCATATGCGGCTGGGTGGCGCCGGAACCCGAGACCTTGGGCAGCTTGGCGAGCGCTCCTTCCGTCTTCTCCAGAGCCTGCTTGGCGTTGCCGCCGGCGCGGTTGATGAGCCCGCTCGCCAGCCCCTCGGGGTCGTCGAGCAGCACCTTGAGGAGATGCTCAGGGGTGATCTGCGGGTTCCCTTCGCGGACGGCAAGGGTCTGCGCCGACTGGATGAATCCCTTGAGGCGGTCTGAGAGTTTCTCGAAATCCATGGGTAAAAGTCCCTCTTGCGAGGTCAAGAGCGGGGATGTGGCGGATGCGTCCGCGCGGCGCCGATGGGGCTAATAACTCAGGGCTTCTTAACGGACATATAGCGCCGCGTTTAGCCCGCAAAAAGGGGGATTGAAGCGCTCACACCATTCGGCACTCGCCGGGAGCATGCATAAGGTTCCCCAACTTCCGCTTAGTGCCATTTCCAGACGAATCCATCCGATGGGAATGATGCGTTCTATATGATCTCGGCACCAGTCGGTTCACTTGTAATAGCCGACGCCGCAGATTTGGTCATCGATCTTCGTAAAAAACGTGACCTTCTGTACGGGCGTATCAGAACTCGGCCGGGGCCACATATAGGCGATTTCGTTGATCTTTCCCTCCGTTGCTGTCCTCATCATCTCCTGGCCAGCGGCAAAGCCATTCACGTCTTTGACGTCCGTAAGCTTCACTCCCCTGTGCGTCGGATGAGCTGTCTCAATCCCGTCGAAAGCGTTAGCGCAGAACACGTAAAGATCGCGATCTCTAAAACCTCCTTCGCCCTTATTGAACATGTCGAGCGCCTTTGCCTTGCCGGCTTTCACGGCCGCGACGGCTTTTTCCAGCATCGCTCTGGCCTCCTCCGCAGTGCCATATTCAGCGGTCTGTGCAAAGGCGGCAGTGGAAAGTACGGCCACATAGATCCCGGCGAAGACCAACTTGCGAAACATAGTCGTCCTTCCTCTAGCTACAGTGACTATCGGTTGCGCCGAATTGTAGATCTTTCGAGGATGACCGGCACCGTCAAACGATCGAGTGAGGAGGGCGACTTCTGGGGTCAAAAGCTGAGATAAGCTGGAATGCGACCGTCCGCTAGTGCCAGGAACACACCCCCCGCGAGTTTGCGGCGGGCTGGAGGAGAGTCCACATGAGACTGATTTTTAGTTTGGTCACGATCTTGGTCACGGTTCAAATGGGCGCCGGCAACACATTCGCTGCCGAAAATCAGCCTGTCACCCTTGGCGCGATCTACGGACTGACGGGCGAGTGGAGCGCATACGACGTGCCCTCTTCGCGCGGCGCAAAACTGTTCGTCACTCAGGCTAATGAGAAGGGCGGTGTCCTTGGGCGCCCTATCAATCTGATCATCAAGGATGTTGAGAGCAGCATCGACAAGGCAGCAAAGCTCGTGGACACGATCTTGTCCGAACACCCGGACGTGCCGGCCCTCTTCGGTTTGTCGGATAGCGACATGGTGCGCGCCGCAGCCAAAGTTGCGGCAGCGGCAAATCGGGTGTTCGTTACTTCAGGCGCAACGTCTCCAAAGCTGCCCGCCGAGGTTCCGACTTATCTGTTTCTCGCTTGCTTCGGCGACAACATTCAGGCGGCCGCGGCAGCCCAGTTCGCTTTTTCGAAGCTCAACGCACGTTCCGCTTCCATAGTCTATGATGACAATTACACGTACACGCGTCTCCTAAAGGATTACTTCAAGAGAGCATTCGAGGCGCTTGGCGGAGAAGTGCGTTCGGTCGTCAAATTCGACGGAGCTAACAATATCGGTGCTGTCGTTGATCAGATCGCAGGCGCAGACATCATCTTTCTCGCCACGGAGGCGCCGCCGGACTCACTTTTGGGCGTAAAATTGCTTCGTACTAAAGGATTTGATCAGCCCATCGTCGGTGGCGATGCGTATGACGGCGAGACGGTCTGGCAAGATGACGACAGCCTAAGAGACATTTACTATACAACCCACGCCTTTTTCGGCGCCGAGAATCCTTCTGCGCTGGTCAAGGCGTTCCGAGCTGACTACATGGCGGAATACGGCGTCGAACCTGCTTCATTCGCGGGTCTAGGCTACGATACGGCCGCCCTTCTTGTAGCTGCGATCAAGAACGCCAATTCGACCGCGCCAGAAGATGTACTTGATGCCCTTTCAAAGATCCGAAACTTCCAAGGCGTCACAGGGACCATCAGTTTCGACGGAAGCCGCATCCCATCAAAGCCGGTGACTATTTTGGAAGTGGCTGGCGGACGACGGCACTTCGTCGAGCAGATTGTCCCAGGTCAGGCCAGCCGATGAAACCCTAGCTCACCGTCGTATCGGGAGCGGTGTCGTCGGGGGCCACCGCCTCGGGCTCGTCGGTGCCGTTAGCGTCGCGCGCGGCCTCGCGGCCATTGCCGCCCTGGCGGCCTCGGTCGCGTCCGCCGGGATGATGCTCGCGGTCGCCGGTATGGCGCTCGCGATCTTGCCCGCCGCCGCCGCGAATATCGCCACCGCCAGAGCTGGGGCGGATATCTCCGCCATCGCCGGCCTCGGCGACATCATCGTCGCCGCCCTCGTCGTCCGAGTTCCAGCGCGGGTTACGGTAGGAGCCGCCGCCGTTAGGGCCCTCGCCCTGGTGAGCGTTGGGCTGCCCGCTGAACTGCGTCTGCGCCGCCATGATGATGCGGTTATAGTGCTCGGCGTGCTGGAGATAGCTCTCGGCCGCGACCAAGTCGCCGGAGGCCAAAGCGTCGCGCGCGAGCGACATATACTTCTCGGCGATATGGGCCGCGGTCCCGCGGATCTTCACGTCGGGGCCGTTCGATTCATAGCTGCGCGCTAAGGGATTTTGGGGCTTACGGCCACCCCGGCCGCGGCCCCTGCGATTCTGCTGTCCTTGCCTCATTTCCTTCTGTTCACCTGATAGGCGGGGCTAGCGCGCCCCGCGTCCTTCCCTGCTCACTCGCTTCCATGGCCGGTCCTTAAGCCCCCAACGCACGTCTTGCGCTCGGAACGCCGGATCAGCCGTGCAGTCGTCCTACGCGTTCTTTTTGCCTTGTTATGAGTCGATACCCCGGCGCTTAAGCGTCCAAGAGTCGTTCAGCTCGCGCCAGCCAACCTCAATCTGGTGGACGGTTGAGCGTCTCCTGAACGTCCCGAGAGGCGTGTGCAGCCTTTCAATCGAGGTTCACGAGATATCCGCTCTAGTTGCCGTTGCAACCGGCCGCGCGCTCCCAGCGCGAAAGGCCGAATAGTCGTTTGCTGGCACGAACCTAACCTGAACATCGCGGTTTTCCAAGTCTTTTTTTGGCGTGCGGCGCTGTGATCCGCCGCCACCTGTCACATCCCTGCCACAACCACGCGGGGCCTTGCGGCGAGATCCGGCCTGATGGCCTCATGTTCATCGAGCTTAAGCCCGGCCGCGCAGAAGATTCCGGCCACGGCCTCTGCCTGCGCCGCCCCGATCTCGACGAAGAGCCGGCCGCCTTCGGCCAAGACGTCGCCGGCGCCGGCGGCGATGCGCCGATAGGCGTCAAGCCCGTCGGGGCCGCCATCAAGCGCGAGGATCGGGTCATAGGCCGCGACCTCGTCAGCCAGCGCGGCGATCTCCCCCGAGACAAGATAAGGCGGGTTGGAGAGGATGAGGTCGAACTTGCCCTCGACCGCATCGAGCCAATCGGCGGCCACGAAGGCGGCTCGGCCCCCAACGCCGAGGCGCTCGGCATTCTTGGCGGCAGAGGCGAGCGCACCATGGCTCATATCGGTGCCCAGCCCGCGTGCGCGCGGCAGCTCGGCGAGAAGGGTGACGAGGATGCAGCCCGTGCCCGTGCCGAGATCGAGGAGGGTGAGCGGGCTGCCGCGCAAGCCCTTCCGCGCGAGATGAGCGAGCGCCGCCTCGATCAAGGTCTCGGTATCGGGGCGGGGGTCGAGCGCATGAGGATCGAGGTGGAATTTGCGGCCGTAGAACTCGCGGGTTCCGGTGATCCGGGCCACGGGCTCGCGTTTGAGGCGCCGGGCGATGGCGGCGCCAAGCGCTTCGCCTGCCTCAGGCCGAAGGGGGTCCCGGGTCTGCGCGGTATAGGCCTCGTGGGTCAGGCCGGCGGCGTGGCAGAGCAGCAGCCGCGCATCGAGCTCGGGCGTCGCGATCCCCGCCTGGCGCAAGGCGCAAGCCGCTTCGACGAAAGCCTGGTTCAGGGTCAAGGCCTCAGGCATGGCCCTCCTCCTGCATGGAGGCGAGCTGGGTGGTCTGATGCTCGGTAATCAGCGCGTCGATGATCTCGTCGAGCGCGGCCTCGCCCTGAAGCACGTATGGGAGCTGATGCGTGGTGAAGCCGATGCGATGGTCGGTGACGCGCCCTTGCGGGTAATTATAGGTGCGGATGCGCTCGGAGCGGTCGCCCGAGCCGATCTGGCTCTTGCGGTCCTGGGCCCGCGCCGCATCGAGCTTGGCGCGCTCGAAGTCATAGAGGCGCGCGCGCAGCACCTTCATCGCCTTGGCCTTGTTCTTGTGCTGGGACTTCTCGTCCTGCTGGCTGACCACGAGCCCACTCGGCAGATGCGTGATCCTGACCGCGCTGTCGGTGGTGTTGACCGACTGGCCACCCGGGCCGCTCGCCCGGAACACGTCGATGCGCAAATCTTTGTCGTCGATCTTGATATCGACCTCCTCGGCTTCCGGCAGCACCGCCACCGTCGCCGCCGAGGTGTGGATGCGCCCTTGCGCCTCGGTCTCAGGCACGCGCTGCACGCGATGCACGCCGGACTCGAATTTGAGCCGCGCGAACACTCCCTTGCCGGTGATGTTGGCGATGACTTCCTTATAGCCGCCGGTCGCCGAGTCGCTGGCCGAGAGGATGTTCACCTTCCAGCCATGGCGGTCGGCGTAGCGCTGATACATGCGGAACAGATCGCCGGCGAATAGCGCCGCCTCCTCCCCGCCGGTGCCGGCGCGCACTTCGAGGATCGCACTCTTCTCGTCGGCGGCGTCTTTGGGCAGGAGCTGCACTTTCAGCAACCGCTCCAGCTCGTCGATCTTGGGATCGAGCGTGCCAAGCTCCGCTTCGGCGAGCGCCGCCATTTCGGGATCGGAGGCCGGATCGTCAACGAGCTGTTGCAGATCCGCGCGCTCGCCGATCGCCCGCCTGAGCTCGGTGATGGTGGCAACGATCGGGTCGAGCTCGGCGAATTCGCGGGAAAGCCGCACATAGCTCTCCTGATCGGCGCCCGCGGCAAGGGTGGTTTGCACCGTCTGCCAACGGGAGACGAGCTTGTCGAGTCTATCGGCGGGGATCGTCGTCATGCTTTTGAGCTTGGAGGGAAGTTAACCGCCCGGCGGGCTCGGCAGCCGGTCGGACTTGCGGCTGCGCGGGTCGTCAGGGTCGAGAGTCCCGCTTTGGCTGCCGCCAAGGCCCGGAATGCCCGACGGGATGGGCGCCTGGCTGAGCGCGAACCACAGTCCGAACGCCACCACCGAGACAATGAGAGCGCCGATCCCCCATTTCAAGAGCGCGGGGCGCCTTCGCTTCTTATCAGGCTCGGTCAGCGGCTGGACCGGCTCGGCCCTAAAGTCGGCTGCCGTCGGCTGAGCCTGCGCTTGCGGCTGGGGTTGCGGCGCTTGCCGCGGCGGCATGGGTTGGGGTTGCGGCTGGGGCTGCGGCGCTTGAGCCTGTTGGGGGCGCGGCGGCGCGGCACGGCGGTCGGGCGCCTGCTGCTGGGGTGCCGCTGGCCGCTGCGGAGCCGCGCCAGGCCGAGGGGCTTGGGGCATGGGCTGGCCGCCGGGCCAGGCTTGCGGTTGAGCTTGCGCGTTCGGCCACGCATTCTGATTCTGAGGCTGCGGCTGAGGCGATGGCGCCGGGTTCGGCCAGGGAGCTTGCGGGGCGGGCGCCGGCCGGACATTAGGCCGCGCGGTCTGCGGCGGAGGCCCCGGCGGAGGGGGCGGCCAGGGAATATCGAGAGGGTTGTGAGCTGGGGCGCCGGCGGTGTTGCCGGGCGCGAAGCCGAAATCTCCCGTCTCGGGCGGCGTCATGACGGGTACGTCCGGCATCGCCTTGGGCTGGAGCTCGACGATCCCCGCCTCGAGCTGCGCATAGATGCGCCGTAAGAGCGGGCGGACATCGAGATTGAGGAGCGCGCCATAGTTATTCACGACGCGGCAGGTCTCGGGCCAGGGCGGTAGCGCAAAGAGCGCCCCATGCTCGAGCGCCTGCACCACGTCGGCCCGGGTTCCGAGCCGCGCGGCGAGATCCATTTCGGTCAGAGTGGTCGCGGCCCTTAGGTCCCGAAACAGCTCCGCCACCTCAGCATCATAGCCGGCCGGCATTTCCTTGATCCCGTGAATGTGCAGGCGCCGTCGCGCGGCGTCCGGCTGCTGGCTTACCGGCACTTGGCGCGGCTCGGTCGGCATCGCAAAGCCGATCCCATCTCAAGCTTGTCTCCGCCAACACAAGCCCAACCGCGTTGGGTTTGCAAGTCTCGGCAAGACTAGCACATTGTGCCCTGGGGTGGAGACCTGTCATCACGCAAAACGCTAAATCTGTACGCCCTGTTCGGCGGCAAAACGCTTCAATTCTTCGCGCAAGGACGTATCCGTGCATTCGAGCAGTTCCTCCAATCTTCGGTCAAGATTACCGGCATCGAGCGACAGGATCATAGCCTTGACCGGCCCAACCGAGGCCGGCGCCATGGAGATCGACCGGAAGCCGAGCCCGATCAGGGCCATGGCCTCGAGCGGCTTGCCCGCCATCTCGCCGCACAGATTCAGCGGTACCTCGTGCCTTTTGGCGGCCTCGACGATGACGCGAAGCGCCTTGAGCCCGGCCGGATTGAGCGGATCGAAGCGCTCCGACACGCGCATGTTGCTGCGGTCCGCGGCGAACAGGAACTGCATCAGGTCGTTCGAGCCGACGGAAACGAAATCGGTCAAGGGCAGGACGCGGTCGAGTTGCCACAGCAGCGCCGGCACCTCGATCATGGCCCCGACCATGAGGCGCTTCGGCTCAGGCCGCCCATGACGCTTGAGGATCATCACCTCGCGGTCGATGAGCCCGCGGGCCGCCTGGAATTCCGACACATCAGCGATCATCGGCAGCATGATGCGAAGCTCGCGGCCAGCCGCCGCCCTGAGCAGTGCCCTGATCTGGGTGCGGAACAGGGCCGGGCGGTCGAGCGCCATGCGGATGGCGCGCCAGCCGATGGCCGGGTTCTCCTCCTTGCTCGCGCGGAAATAGGGCAGCACCTTGTCGCCGCCGACATCGAGGGAGCGAAACACCACGGGCCGGTCGCCGGCGGCGTCGAGGATCGCCTTGTAGAGCCGCGTCTGCTGCTCGAGGCGCGGAAAGGTGGCCGAGATCATGAACTGCAGCTCGGTGCGGAACAGGCCGATGCCGTCGGCGCCCGACTGATCGAGATGCGGCAGGTCGAACAACAGGCCGGCATTGATGTGCAAAGCCACCCGCTCGCCGTCCAAGGTGACCGACGGCACGGTGCGCAACGCGGCATATTGAGCCTGCCGCCTCGCCCGGAAGCGGACCTTGTCGGCATAGGCCGAGACCACCTCCTGCGTCGGCCTGACATGCAACTCGCCGCCTTCGGCGTCGACGATCGCCGCGTCGCCGGGCTCGACCGCCTCCAGGACGCCCTTGACCTGGGTCAGCGCGGCGATGCCGAGCGCGCGCGCCACGATGGCGACATGGCTCGCGGCGCCGCCCTCCTCCAGCACGAGGCCACGCAGGCGCTGCCGGTCGTAGTCGAGAAGCTCGGCAGGCCCCATGGTGCGGGCAATGACGATTGCGTCCTGGGGCAGGCTGCCGGTCGCGGCCGTCCCCACCCCGCCCGAGAGCAGGCGCAATAGCCGGTTGGACAAATCGTCGATATCGTGCAGGCGGTCGCGCGAATGGGTGTCGGGCATGCGCAGCATGCGGGCGCGGGTATCGTTGCGCACGCGCTGCACGGCGGCCTCGGCGGTCAGGCCGGTGAGCAGCGCCTCGTCGAGACGCCGCCGCCAGCCGTGATCGTGGGCGAACATGCGGAACGCCTCGAGCACTTCGCGGTGCTCGCCGGCGCGCGCCATGTCGCCCCGCTCCATCATGCTGTCGATCGAGCCGGTGAGGTCCTCGATCGCCTGGGCGAGCCGCCGCCGCTCCAGCTCGACATCCTCGGCGATCAGGCGCGTGACCACGATGCGCGGCTCGTGCAACACCACATGGCCGAGCGCCACGCCTTCGGAAATGGGAAGCCCGGTGAACCGCGCCGCAATCTCGCGGCGCCCCTCCGCGCTGACCTCTTCGGTCACCAGGCCGCCGGAAGCGATCATCTCGGCGAGCACCATGGCCGTGGTTTGCAGCGCCTCGATCTCCTCGTCGCTGTATTGCCGCTTGGTGCGGTTCTGTACCGTGAGGACGCCGATGGTGTGACCGCCACGCAGGATCGGCACGCCGACGAAGGATTGATAAACCTCCTCGCCGGTCTCGGGCCGATAGGAGAAGGCCGGGTGATGCTGGGCGTCGGGGAACTGCATCGGCTCGGCCTGCGCCGCAATCAGGCCGACCAGGCCTTCGCCGGACTTTAGATGGGTATTGTGGACAGCCTCAGGATTGAGGCCCTCGGTGGCGAACAGCTCAAGCGAGCCGTCGCGGCGCTGCAAATAGAGCGAGCACACCTCGGCCACCATGTTCGAGGCGATCAGCACGACGACCTTGTCGAGGCGGGCTTGCGCGCTCTCGCGCACCGCCATCGCTTCGCGCAAGCGGCGCAGCAATTGTCTCGGGGCGCCAACAGAGACAGGCATAACTAACAGTCCTCGCCGGCCGGCTGAGCGGCGGACCACGCATTGTAAGAAAGCTTCAGTTTAGCCGCCAAAGTCGGCTAGCGGCTGTCCAAACCGAACAAGGAATGCAAGGTCCGCACCGCAAGCTCGGCGTAGGCCGCATCGATCAATACGCTGATTTTGATCTCGGATGTGGAGATCGCCTCGATATTGATGCCTTTTTCGGCAAGCGCGCTGAACATTTGCGCGGCAACCCCGGCGTGGCTCCGCATGCCGACACCTATCGCCGATACCTTGGCGATGTCGGTGGAGCCGCGCAAGTCCAAATAACCGATGCTATCCTTGGCCTTGCGCAAGACTTCCAGCGCCCGGTCAAGATCGGCGCTCTGCACCGTGAAGGTGAGATCGGTAAAGCGGCCGTCCTCGGAGACGTTCTGCACGATCATGTCGACATTGATATTGGCCTCGGCCAGCGGGCAGAACACCTGCGCCGCGACCCCCGGCTTGTCGGCGACCTTGAGCAAGGTCACCTTGGCCTCGTCCCGGGCATAGGCAATTCCACTGACGACGTTCTGCTCCACGATCTCATCCTCATGGCAAACGAGTGTTCCAAGTCCGCCGGCAGGCTCGGCATCCCTTTTCCCGCCGAGGTCGGGGGGATCGAAGCTCGAGCGCACCAAAATGCGCACGCCCTTCTGCATGGCGAGCTCGACCGAGCGGGTCTGGAGCACCTTGGCCCCTTGCGAGGCCATTTCTAGCATTTCTTCGTAAGAAATGCGGTCGAGCCGGTGGGCCTTGGGCACCACCCTTGGGTCGGTGGTGTAGACCCCGTCGACATCGGTATAGATGTCGCAGCGGTCGGCTTGAAGCGCCGCCGCAAGCGCGACCGCGCTGGTATCGGAGCCGCCGCGGCCGAGCGTCGAGATGCGGTTGCCCGGCGCGACCCCCTGGAAGCCGGCAACCACGGCGACCTCGCCGTCAATCATCCGCGCCTTGATCTCATCCACGGCGACCCCGGTGATGCGCGCGGCACGATGGGCGGTGTCGGTGTGGAGCGGGATCTGCCAGCCCTGCCAGGACCGCGCCCGCAAGCCCAAGGATTGCAGCACAAGGGCGAGAAGCCCCGAGGTGACCTGCTCGCCGGAGGACACGACGGCGTCGTATTCGCGGCAGTCGTACTGGGCGCTAGCCTCGGTGCCATTCTGCTTGGCCGCCTTGAAACCCCAGGCCTCCTCCACGAGCGCCACGAGCTGATTGGTTTGCCCCGCCATGGCCGAGACCACGACGGCGCAGGCATGGCCGGAATCGGCCTCGCGCTTCACATGCGCGGCGACGTTGCGGATCCGATCCACGTCGGCGACCGACGTGCCGCCGAATTTCAGCACCAACAGGGCCATGGCCTCATCCAGATGCGCACAATAAGAGGGCCGGCCCTGATTGGACCGGCCGGAAAACGCTGGCCTTTCATACTGATTGGAGCCGCCGCCCGCAACATGGCTCTGGCCTGCTTGACAGGCGGTAAAGAGCCGCGGCCAATGACCTATGGCACGCGCCCCCAAGAGCTCGACCATGCTCGACGAGCAGGAGGTCGCCCGCTTCGCCAAACTCGCCGGGCAGTGGTGGGACGCGGACGGACCGTTCAAGCCGCTTCACCGCATCAATCCCGTGCGCCTCACTTATATCCGCGACCAGCTCTGCCGGAAATTCGGGCGCGACAAGAAGGCCGCCGCAAGCCTTAAGGGCCTCAAGGTGCTCGATATCGGCTGCGGCGGCGGCCTCGTCTGCGAGCCGCTGGCCCGGCTCGGCGCCGAGGTCACCGGCATCGACCCGGCGCCGGAGAATATCGCGGCGGCCAAGGGCCACGCCAAAGGCGCGCGGCTCGACATTACCTATCGCACCACAACCGCCGAGGAGCTGGCGGCGTCAGGCGCGCAGTTCGATGCCGTGCTCCTACTCGAAGTGATCGAGCATGTGCCGGACGTGCCCCTGTTCCTCAAAACTGTCGCGCCCCTGGTGAAACCGGGCGGACTGATCGTGGTTTCGACCTTGAACCGCACGCTGAAGGCCTATGCGCTCGCCATTATCGGCGCCGAGCTGATCCTGCGCTGGCTGCCGCTCGGCACCCATAATTGGGACCGCTTCGTCACCCCCGAGGAGCTAAGAGGCGCGCTGAGAGCGGCCGGCCTCGCCCATAGCGACACGACCGGCATGGTGTACAACCCGCTCACCGACGAATGGCGGCTGGCGCGCGACACCGACGTCAATTATTTCGCGACGGCAGTCCGGAATTGAGCGTCAGTAGTCGCGGGGGCTGATGCCGCGGGGACGATAATTGCCGCGGGGCGCATAGTAGCCCTGGGGTCCATAGGGCTGAAACCACCGCTTCCCGAACAGGCCACGCCGCTTCTTCCCCGGCTTGGGATAATAGCCTTCCCCAGGCGCGAACCACGGGAACGGGTAGCCCTCGGGCATCTTGCCATATCCGGGGCTCGCTATCTTGGCCTCGCCGCCCGGCGTTTCGCCGCTGAGCACGACCTGGACATTTTCCAGGCCCGTCGCCTCCACCAGCTTGTACAAGGTGGAGGCATTCGCTCGGGAGAGCCGCACACAGCCATGCGAGGCGGCCTTGCCGAGTTTCTTCTCCTCCAAGGTGCCGTGGATGGCATGGCCCTTCTTGGTGAAGAAGACCGCGTGGGGCATCGGCGCGTTGTCCCACTGTTTGCTGTACCAGATCTCATTCATCGAGGTCGTCGTATAAGTCCCTGACGGGGTGGAATAGCCGCGGATGCCGGTGGACACAGGCCAGGTGTAGAGCTCCACGCCGTCGACGAAGACAGTCATCTCCTGGACCGACTTGTCGATATTGATGAGGACCGTGGACTTGGGCGGTTCGGGCGCAGCATCGGCGTCGGGGTTTGCGGATTGGGAGTCCCCGCTCGGGGCATTGGGGTCGGCCGGCGGGGACGTGCCCTCCCCGGCGGCAGCATTGGAGTCGGCCGGCGGGGACGTGCCCTCCCCGGCCGCATCATTGGGGCCGGCCGGCGCGGTGTCAGGCGTCGATTCGGCCTGAGGCGGGCTGCTGTCCGGATTTGGCTCGGCCATCGCCGGAAAAGCGAGCGCCGCCGCCAAAAACGGGACAGCGAGCAGACCACGGAGCTGTGCGGAAAAAGCTAAGAGGCGCATTTCTTAGACCCTGGTTGCGCAGAAACCAACGCCCGGCAGCCCCATAGATAGGATTCCAAAAAGGCTTTACCAGGGCGCCCCACGGCAATTTGTAACGCAAGGACCCCAACAAGAGGTTACCTCGCCATTGTAACGCGCGGTTGTCAGTTATGATCCTTTGCCAAAGGCGGCAGCGGCACGGCGGGGATGCCTTCCTCCTTCAGCGCCCTCGCCTCCTCGAGGCTCGCCTCGCCATAGATGCTCCTCGCCTCGCTCTCCCCGTAATGCATCTTGCGGGCCTCCTCGGGGAAGGCAGGGCCGACATGCTCGGCATTGGCCTCAAGATGGGCGCGGAGATCCTTGAGGAAGGCATAGGTTCGCTTGCGTTCAGCCGACTCCTGGATCGCGGGAGGCTCGGCGCGGCTCCTCTTCACGGCGGGCGCCATGGGCGCCTTTTTCACTTGGACGCTGCCGCAACAGGGACAGGTCACGGCGCGAGCCTCGATTTGCTCCTCGTAGGCGTCGCCCGATCCGAACCAGGCGTCGAAGTCGTGGCCCCGATTGCAGATGAGCGCGAAGCGGATCATGAGGCCTCTCTCCGCGCTGCTTGCGGCGCGGCGCAAACGATCTCGACCTCGAACTCGCGGCCAGCTTTAAGCGCAGGGATGCGCGCGCGGGCCTCCGCCGAGGCGGCAAGGTCAATATCGGCAAAGATGACGCCCGGCTCCTCGCCCGCCTCGGCCAGGATCTCGCCCCAGGGCGAGACGATCAAGCTATGGCCATAGGTCGCCCGTCCGTTCTCGTGCAGCCCCCCTTGCGTGGCGGCGAGCACGAAGGCGCCGGTCTCGATGGCGCGGGCGCGGGTCAGCACGTGCCAATGGGCTTCGCCGGTCTGCTTGGTGAAGGCCGAAGGTATAGCGATGAACTCGGCGCCGGAGGTGGCGAGGGCGCGATAGAGCTGCGGGAAGCGGAGGTCGTAACAGACGGAGAGGCCCAGCCTGCCGAAGGGAAGGTCGGCGACGACCGCCTTGGCGCCGGGCCGGCAATGGCTAGACTCGCGGTGGCTCTCCCCTCCGGCAAGATCGACGTCGAACATATGCAGCTTGTCGTAGCGCGCGGCGATCCCGCCTTGGGGGTCGATGAGATAGGAACGGTTGGCGACGCGCGCCTCATCGAGCTTGATGGCAAGCGAGCCGATATGGAGAAAAATGCCGAGCTCGGCGGCGAGCGCTCGGAGCTTCGCGAGCGCAACGCTTTCGTCCTCGGTTTGCGCCGCTCGCAGCACAAGCTCGGGCTTGAGCTCCATGACGGCGGTGTTCTCGGGCGTCTGCACATAGACGGCGCCGCCTTGGGCCGCGCGCCTTACAAGCGCCTCGGCCCGTTCTAGATTGGCCTCCATCGAGCGGCCCGAGCGGAGCTGCACGAGGGCGGCGCGGAAGCGTCTCTCCGGTGAGAGGGTCATGTCTCCTCGGCGTCCGCGAGCGCTTGGGGGACCGCGGCGAGCCAGGCATCGAGCTTGCCCTCGCGCTCGAGCATGGCAAGCTCGTCATAGCCTCCCACATGGCGGCCATGGATGAAGATCTGCGGCACGGTGCGCAAGCCCATCGCGCGGTCGATCATCTCGGCCCGCTTGTCGTCGTCGAAGGCGACGTCGATCTCCTCGAAGTCGAGCGCCTTGCCGTGCAAGAGCTGCTTCGCCGCGCGGCAATAGCCGCAGAAGGGCGTGGTGTAGAGGAGGATGCGCGTCATGCCTAACCGCCTTGGGAATATCTCCAGAGATAACTGGGCTGCAAGCGTGCTCTGCGCAAGGCTACAGCACGAAGGCGGTGGGCTCGACGGCCCGCGCCAGCGCCAACACATCGACCCGTGCCGCGCCTGCCCGTTTCAGCGCCCGCGCGCAAGAATCGGCGGTCGCTCCCGTGGTGATCACATCGTCGACCACGACGACGTTCCTTCCCTTGATGCGGCCTCGGCGCGCCCTGTCGACCTTGAAGGCGCCCCTGACGTTGCGCCGCCGCTGGTCGGCGGTAAGACCCACCTGGTTTGCCGTGCGCCGCACCCGTTTCAGCGCGAAGCAATCGACCGCGATGCCGGTGAGCCGGCCCACGGCCTGGGCGAGCATGGCCGACTGGTTGAACCGCCGCCACCACAGCCGCGCGGGGTAGAGCGGCACCGGCACGATGAGATCGGCGTCGGCGAGAAGCTCGGTCCCCGCCTTTCTGAGCCAGCGGGCGAACAATGGCAGTCCCTCGTGCCGATCCCGATATTTGAAGCTCTGGATAAGCTCGCGCATGGTGTCCGAATAGCGCGCCGCGGCCCGCGCCCGGTCGTAGACTGGCGGCGAAGCGATGGCCCCCGCCGACAGCGACGGCTCGCCGGCGTCATAGGGGAGCGGCACGCCGAGCCGGGCGCAAATAGGAGGCGCGATGAAGTCGATCTTGGCGAAACAGGCGCCGCACAGGAGCCCGTGGCTCCCGATGCGGGTGCGGCAGGAGATGCAGACCGGCGGCAGGAGGAGGTCGGCAAGGCGGCCGAGCATGGGCCGCATAACGCCGGCAGCTCCCCGCGCGCTCGCGGGAGAAGCGGGCGGCGCCTCCAGGCTAAGCTCTGCCTCGCCGATCGGCATGGACGCCATGATAAGCCTCCGAGGGCTCAAGCTCAAAGAGCGGAACGGTAGCCCCCCATGAGCGACGAGCGCCTCCTGTTCGACCGCAGCCTGTTGCGCGCCCGTCGCGCGCGCTTTGCCCATGAGATCGAGGCCCGCGAGTTCCTGCTCGCCCACGTGGCACGCGAGATCGCCGAGCGCGTCGAGCTTATGCTGCGGCCCTTTCCGCTGGCGCTCGACCTTGGCGCCTATCACGGACTGCTCGGGCGGATGGTGGTGCAGCTCCCCTCGGTCGGCGCGATGATCTATGCCGAGAGCGCCTTGGCCTTTGCCGCCCTTTGCCCGCGCCCTGCTCTCGTCTGCGACGAGGATCTCTTGCCGTTCAAGGAGGCGAGCCTCAATCTGATCGTCTCGGGACTTGCCCTCCACAGAGTCAACGATCTTCCCGGCGCACTCATCCAGATCAGGCGTGCGCTCGTTCCCGACGGATTGTTCATGGCGGCGCTGCTCGGCGCCGGCGCGCTGATCGAGCTCCGCCAGGCCCTCATCGAAGCCGAGGCTGAGACGCAAGGCGGGGCGAGCCCGCGGGTCGCGCCCTTTGGCGATGTGAGGGAATACGGCGCGCTGTTGCAGCGCGCAGGTTTCGCGCTTCCCGTGGCCGACGCCGAAACGCTCACGGTGATCTACGCGAGCCCGCGCGAGCTGATGCGCGAGGTCCGCGCGCTGGGCGGCGGCAACGTGCTTCTCGCGCGCAGCAAGAGGCCGCTGTCGCGTCACACGCTCGGGCGCGCGGAAGGCCTCTACCGCGAGCGCCACAGCACGCCCGACGGACGGGTGAGCGCCAGTTTCGAGATCGTCTATCTCAGCGGCTGGGGACCCGACCCGAGCCAGCAGAAGCCGCTAAAGCCGGGAAGCGCCGCGCGGCGTCTCGCCGACGCGCTCGGCACGACGGAACTCCCCGCCGGTGACAAGGCCGCCTTTCCGGCCAGCGTGGAGAAAGGGCGAAAGAAGGATTAGCGGCTGATGAACGCGTCCACGCTCTCGAAGGCGCTGTTGAGCGAGCCGCTGATCTGAGCAAGGATGACCATGATGGCGAGGCCGATGAGCGTCATCAGCAACACATACTCTACCGCGGTGACTCCCGAGCTGTCGGCAGCGAAGCGCCGCACCTCGGCCGCGAGGCACGCCCCAAACACGGTGCCGAACATCACGCGTGTCGTGCTGCGCATGGTCCTCCCCAAACTTACTGGAGATCGCGAAATGCGATCTTGAGCGGCTCGTCGGCCGGCGGCATGTCGTAGAGGTGAAGCGTGTCAGGCTTCACCCAGAGAAGCTCCTGCCCTTCGTGAGCGGCCACGCTCCCCTGCCAGCGCCGGCATAAATAAACGGGCATGAGCAGGTGGAAGTCGGGATAAGCGTGACTGGCGAAAGTGAGAGGGGTCAGGTCTCGCTTGGCGATATCGATGCCAAGCTCCTCGTGAAGCTCGCGGATCAACGCTTCCTCCGGCTCCTCTCCCGCCTCGACCTTGCCCCCCGGAAACTCCCAGAGGCCGGCGAGCGGGCGCCCCGCGGGGCGCTTGGCGATCAGCACGGCGCCCTCGGAATCGAGGAGAGCGCAGGCCGCGACGATGACGATCGGGCGCTTCCTGCCCTCGTTCATATTCGCATCCGGAGGTTAACGAGGTTTCGGCGAAATACCCGACTCAAGACCGGTAGTCGGCATTGATGGCGATATAGTCTTGCGTGAGGTCGCAGGTCCATATGGTTGCCGTTTCCTTGCCGACCCCGACATCCACGGTGATGGCGATCTCCGGGCTCTTCATATAGGCCGCGCCCTGCTTCTCGCGGTAGCCCGGGGCGACCTCCCCGTCCTTGGCCACGAGAATATCGCCGAGCCAAATGGCGAGCCGGTCGCGGTCGGCCGCCTCGCCGGCCTTGCCCACGGCCGCCACGATCCGCCCCCAATTGGGGTCTTCGCCGGCAATCGCCGTCTTCACCAGCGGCGAATTGGCGATCGACTTGGCAATGGCGCGCGCGGCGCCCTTGGTCTCGGCGCCCGTCACTTTCACCGTGACGAATTTGGTGAGCCCCTCGCCGTCCTTGACGATCTGGTGGGCGAGGTCGTGCATCACCTCGTGCAGCGCGAAGCGGAAGCTCGCCAAGCGGAGATCGTCGCCGTGCACGATGCGCGGAGCACCGCGCGTAACGGACCGCCCGGTGGCGAAGATCAGCGCCGTGTCGGATGTCGAGGTGTCGCCGTCGATGGTGATGGCGTTGAACGTCTCGTCGACCGCGGGATCGAGCGAGGCGCGCAGCACTTCCGGCTCTATGGCGGCGTCGGTGAAGAGAAAGGCGAGCATGGTCGCCATATCCGGCGCGATCATGCCGGCGCCTTTGGCAATGCCGTTGATGTTGACCGAGACCCCGTCGATCTCCGCCTTGCGCGTGGCGAGCTTGGGATAAGTGTCGGTGGTCATGATGGCGCGGGCGGCATCGGCGAAGCCGTCGCCCTTGGCATCACTCGCCAGACGCCCAAGGAGCGAGGTGATCTTGCGCGCGTCGAGCGGCTCGCCGATCACCCCCGTCGAGGCGATATAGATTTCGGCCTCCAGGCAATCCGCCGCTTCCGCCGCCGCCGCCGCGGTGAGTTTCACCGCCTCCTTCCCGCGCATGCCGGTGAAGGCATTGGCGTTGCCGGAATTGACCACGAGCGCGCGGGCCATGCCGTGGGCAAGATGCGCGCGGCACCAATCGACCGACGCCGACGCCGTCTTCGACTTGGTCAGGACGCCGGCAACCGCCGTGCCCGGGTCGAACAGGGCGAGGAGCAGATCGGTGCGTCCGGGATAGCGGATTCCGGCCGCAGCGGTGGCGATGCGCACCCCGTCGATGGCGGGCAGATGCGGCAGATGCTTCGGCGCAAACGGCGAGATCTTGCTCAAGGACACCCTATGCGAAGCCGTCAGTTGTTGCCCTCGACATTTCCTGACGTGCCGTCTGGGATATCGCCGGGTGCGCCGTCGCTCTTGGCGGCGGCGTCGTCCATGGATTTCTTGAGCTCGGCATCGACCACCTCGATCTTTGCCGCGTCACGCAAGCCGGTCACCACCTCTTGCGCCTTTTGCTGCACGAGCTGGGCGATGATCGCCTCCTTGACCTGGTCGAAGGTGGGGAGCGGCTGGTCGCGCTTGGCCTCGACCTTGATGATGTGCCAGCCGAATTGCGTCTGCACCGGCTCGGAGATCTGGCCGACGTCGAGGGCAAAGGCCGCTTCCTCGAACGGCTTCAACATCTGGCCGCGGGCAAAAAAGCCGAGGTCGCCGCCCTCGGCACCGGTGTCCTTCGATTTCTCCTTGGCAACCACGGCGAAGTCATCGCCCTTCTTCAGCCGCTCGGCGACTTCCTTGGCCTCGGCTTCGGTGGCCACCAGGATATGGCGGGCGTGCACTTCCTGCTCGGGCTTCAGCTGGACGATCTTCTCGTCATAGATCTTCTTGGCGTCAGCCTCGGTGACCGCATCGATGATCTTGACGTCGAAGAAGGCGTCGCGAAGCGCGCGGCGCTGGTGGTATTGCGCCCGGCTAGGGAAGCTCTCGGCCTTGTCGAGACTGTCCTTCTGGCCAGCGCCTGCCATCAACTCGTTTTCGATGACGTATTGCAGGAGCACGCGTCTGCGCTCCGCCGCCGCGAGGCTGGCGAGCCTCGGGCCCACTTCAGAAGCGGCAAAATCGAGATCGGACTGCTTGATATCGACGCCGTTGACGCGCGCGACGACGGGATCGTCGGCGGCGGCAGGCAATGGGGCAAGGCCAATGAAGGCTGCGATGAGCAGCAAGGCTGACCAGGTTTTCACGGAACAGTCCTCATCTTCTGCTCGCCTTGAGCTGCTCCCATAACGAGCAGCCGAGCGGGTTGGGTTCGCTTCCCCGGGCCGCGTTTTAGACCTGAGGCGGCTCATTGCCAAGCGGGGAAGAGGGCGTCGTTGACGGCGGAATGAAATTTCGATAATTCTGGATATATGGAAGTCCCAGCTGCGGCCGGAGCCCTCGGCGCGCTCGCTCAAGAGAGCCGGCTCAAGGTGTTCCGCCTGCTCGTCCGGTCGGGACCTTCCGGCATGGCGGCGGGCGACATCGCGCGGAAGCTCCACGTGCCGCGCAACACCATGTCCTCCCACCTCGCCATCCTCTCCCGCGCACGGCTCGTCACCTCGCGCAAAGAGGGCCGCTCGGTCATCTACGCAGTCGATCTGGAAGGGACCCGCGATCTCCTGTCGTTCCTGCTCGAGGATTGCTGCCGCGGCAAGCCGCATCTCTGCGCGCCGCTGATCGACTCCACGCTGGCCGATTGCTGCCCGACCTAAAGGAGCCATCTCAAGGCCAATCAAAAAAGTACCAAGTGAGGAAACCCCATGAAGACCACCAGCAAAGCGAGACCGCTCAACGTCCTGTTCCTGTGTACCGGGAACTCCGCCCGCTCGGTCATGGCGGAGAGCATCCTGAACCGCTTGGGGAAGGGAAAGTTTCACGGCTTCAGCGCCGGCAGCCATCCGGCCGGCCAGATCAACTCATTGGCGTTGAACCTGTTGCGCAAGACGAATTACGACGTCTCCACGCTCCGTTCGAAGTCGTGGGATGAATTTGCAACCGCCGACGCACCGAAGCTCGACTTCGTGTTCACCGTGTGCGACGACGCGGCGAACGAGGTCTGCCCGATCTGGCCGGGGCAGCCGATGACCGCCCATTGGGGCCTCCCTGACCCGGTCAAGGCCCAAGGCACGGAGGCGGAGCGGCATTTCGCCTTCGCCGACACGATGCGCATGCTCACCCAGCGCATCTCGATCTTCGTCAACCTGCCGATCGAGCAGTTGAGCAGGCTCTCGCTGCAAAAGCACCTCGACGAGATCGGGAAGATGCGCCGGGAAGCCCCCTCCGAAGAGCCGGTTTAGGTCTCGGAGCTTGCCGCTGGCTCTCTCCTCCCCCTTGCGGGGGAGCGGGGAGCAAGGTGCAGCGTTCGTCTCTCACAGTTGCGTCAGAGCCGCACTCAGCGAGGTTCCGTCGCGTTGACAAGGGTTGGCGGCCCTCTTATGTCTCACCAACGTTGCTCCCCGGCATTTTTTGGACGCTTTCCTAAGGGTTTGATGGGGATCGGCCACGAAAATCGTCTGCGCTCAGAAGGCTTAAACCCATGCTCTCCTTTGGCGCCCTCGCCAGCAAAGTCTTCGGCTCTTCCAACGACCGGAAACTCAAGAAATACGGCCCTGTCGTCGCGCAGATCAATGCGCTAGAGCCAGAGGTCGCGGCGCTCTCCGACGAGGCCTTGCGTGCCCGCACCGAGGACTTCCGCGCCCGCGTGCGCGCCGGCACTCCTCTCGACGATTTGATTCCCGAAGCCTTCGCCACCGTCCGCGAGGCGGCCAAGCGCACCCTCGGCCAGCGCCATTTCGACGTGCAGATGGTCGGCGGCATGGTGCTGCATGAGGGCCGCATCGCCGAGATGAAGACCGGCGAAGGCAAGACGCTGGTTGCCACGCTGCCCGTCTATCTGAACGCGCTCACCGGTCGCGGCGTCCATGTCGTTACCGTCAACGACTATCTGGCCAAGCGCGACGCCGCTTGGATGGGCGCCATCTACCAATTCCTGGGGCTTACCGTCGGCTGCATCGTGCACGGTCTCGGCGACCAGGAGCGGCGCGAGCAGTATGGCTACGATGTCACCTACGGCACCAACAACGAGTTCGGCTTCGACTATCTCCGCGACAATATGAAGTACGCGGCAAGCGAGATGGTGCAGCGCGGCCACTACTTCGCCATCGTCGACGAGGTGGACTCGATCCTGATCGACGAGGCGCGCACGCCGCTCATCATTTCCGGCCCGCTCGAGGACCGCTCCGAGCTCTACACCACCATCGACACCTTCATTCCGAAGCTCGTCGAAGGCGATTTCGAGCTCGACGAGAAGACCCGCATCGTCACCTTGACCGAGACCGGCAACGAGCATGTCGAGCAGCTCTTGACCAAGGCCGATCTGCTCAAGGGCGACTCGCTTTATGACATCGAGAACGTCAGCGTCGTCCACCACGTCCAGCAGGCGCTCCGCGCGCACAAGCTGTTCCAGCGCGACCGCGACTACATCGTCAAGAACGACGAAGTGGTCATCATCGACGAATTCACCGGGCGCATGATGCAGGGCCGGCGCTACTCCGAAGGGCTGCACCAGGCGCTCGAGGCCAAGGAGCACGTGGCGATCCAGCCCGAGAACCAGACCTTCGCCACTATTACCTTCCAGAACTACTTCCGGCTCTACGAGAAGCTCGCCGGCATGACCGGCACCGCGGCGACCGAGGCCGACGAGTTCATGGACATCTACGGCCTCGACGTGGTCGAGGTGCCGACCAACATGGACATGATCCGCGCCGACGAGGACGACGAGGTCTATCGTACCGCGCAGGAGAAGTACCGGGCCATCATTGCGCTGATCAAGGAAGCGCGGACGCGCGGCCAGCCCATGCTGGTGGGCACCGTCTCCATCGAGAAATCCGAGATCCTCTCCGAGCTGCTGAAGAAGGACAAGGTCCCGCATCAGGTGCTGAACGCCCGTTATCACGAGCAGGAGGCGCATATCATCGCCCAAGCCGGCGTGCCGGGCGGGATCACCATCGCCACCAACATGGCGGGACGCGGCACCGACATTCAGCTCGGCGGCAATCCCGACATGCTGCTCGAGGACTGGCTCGCCGCCGAGAAGGAAAAGGGCGAGGAGCCGACGCCAGACGAGATCGCCGCGAAGCGAAAGCAGATCGCGGGCGAGGTGGCCAAGAAGAAGCAGACGGCGCTTGAGGCCGGCGGCCTCTACGTGGTCGGCACCGAGCGCCATGAGAGCCGGCGCATCGACAACCAGCTGCGCGGCCGCTCGGGCCGGCAAGGCGATCCAGGCCGCTCGCGCTTCTTCCTCTCGCTCGAAGACGATCTGATGCGCATATTCGGGTCGCAGCGCATGGACGGCATGCTGGGGGCGCTCGGCCTGAAAGAGGACGAGGCCATCGTCCATCCCTGGATCAACAAGGCGCTGGAGAAGGCGCAAGCCAAGGTCGAGGCGCGCAATTTCGACATCCGCAAGAACCTGCTCAAATACGACAACGTGATGAACGATCAGCGCAAGGCGATCTTCGAGCAGCGCCGCGAACTGTTGGGCGATGCCGATTTGAGCGAAACCATCGCCGACATGCGCCATCACGTCATCGACGACCTCGTCGCCACGCATATCCCGGAGAAGTCCTACGCCGAGCAATGGAACATCGAGGGCTTGAAGGAGGCGATGAAGAACATCTTCGACCTCGACCTGCCGCTGGCCGACTGGGCGGCGGAAGAGGGCATCGGCGACGCCGAGCTCCATGAGCGGCTGATCAAGGCCGCCGACGAGAGGGCCGCCAACAAAGCCGCGAATTTCGGGCCGCAGATCATGCGCCAGATCGAGAGGGGGGTGCTGTTGCAGACGCTCGACCATCTCTGGCGCGAGCATCTCGTCACGCTCGAGCATTTGCGCCAGGTCATCGGCCTCCGCGGTTACGGCCAGCGCGATCCCTTGAACGAGTACAAGAGCGAGAGCTTCACCCTGTTCGAGCATATGCTGGCGCGCTTACGCGAGGCGGTGACCGGCCAGCTCATGCATGTTGAGCTGGCGCAGCAGGACGAGGTACCGCCGCTCGAGGGAGCCGAGCTTCCGCCGATGGAGGCGCACCACGCCAATCCGACCACGGGCGAGGATGAGTTTGCGCTCGAGACCGCCAATGCCGGCGGCAACGGCAGAGGGGCGGCCAAGCCGCAGCGGGCGCGCAAAGCCGCCGGCGTCAACCCGGCCGATCCTGCGACCTGGGGCAAGGTGCAGCGCAACGCGCTCTGCCCGTGCGGCTCCGGCAAGAAATACAAGCACTGCCACGGCACCTTTAGCTAGGACCGCCGCCCCCCTCTAGGATTTCGACGTGCCCGCGGTCCGGCGATGCCGGGAACCGGAGAGGCCGCTTGTCGCTTTCTTTGTGCAGCGCCATACATCCCACAGAGTAGCTCATGACCTTGCACGTACCGTTGCGCCTGCGCGCACGCTGTCGCCCATGACCCTCGATCAGACTCTCGCCTTTGCCATTGTCATCGCCATGATGGCGCTGTTCGCCTGGGGGCGCTGGCGCTACGATCTTGTGGCTGCAGTGGCGCTGCTGGCCGCGGTGATCGTCGGCATCGTACCGCCGGATCAAGCGTTCAAAGGCTTCAGCGACGACATCGTTATTATCGTGGCGAGCGCGCTCGTGGTCAGCGCCGCCGTGGCGCGCTCAGGGGTAGTCGAGCGTGTGGTCCGCATGCTCGGGCCCTACCTCACCACCATCACAAGGCAGATCGTCGCCCTCGTCGGCTCAGTGACATTGCTCTCCGGCTTCGTGAAGAATATCGGGGCACTGGCCATGCTGATGCCGATTGCCTTCCAGCTCGCGCGCCGCACCGGCACCTCGCCGTCGTCGCTGCTGATGCCGATGTCGTTTGGCGCGTTGCTCGGCGGCATCGTCACGCTGGTCGGCACCTCTCCCAATATCATCGTATCGCGGGTGCGCGAGCAGATCCTGGGAGAGCCTTTCAACATGTTCGACTTTGCGCCGGTTGGCGCCGGCATCGCCGTCGTGGGTTTCCTCTTTCTGGTCTTCGGTTGGCGCCTCCTCCCCCGGCATCGCAAGGGAGCGGCTTCCATGGACGCCGCCTTCAGTCTCGAAGGTTACACCACCGAGGTAACGGTCACCGAAGACTCCCCCGCGGCCGGCGTGACGGTGAAGGCGCTCGAGGAGCTTGGCGAGGGCGAGACGGAGGTGATCACGCTCATCAGGGGCGGCACGCGGCGCTACGAGCCCGCCGGCAATGTGGTGATCAAGCCTGGCGACATTCTCATCCTGCAAGGAGAGCCTGCGGCGCTCGAACGCATCGTCGCGCTGGAGAAGCTGAAGCTCACTCGCGAGGGCAAGAGCCACGAGATCGACACGCCGAGCGACGAGATCGGCATCATGGAGGCGGTGATTACGCCGGACTCAGAGCTGGTCGGCAGCTCCGTGGGGCAGCTCAAGTTGTTCGACCGCCACGCGGTCAATCTCCTCGCGGTGAGTCGGAGAGGCCGGCGCATCACCCATCGTCTGCGCGGGGTGAAGCTTAGAGCCGGCGACGTCGTCGTGTTCAGGGGCAATCTGGCCGCCATGCCCGAGACCCTGGGCGAACTAAATTGCCTGCCGCTAGCCGAGCGCGATCTCCGTATCGGCCGGAAAATGAGTCTCCTGCCCGTGGGCATCCTTGCGGCAGCAATGGCGCTCGTCGCCTTCAATATCGTTCCCGTCGCCATCGCCTTTTTCGGCGCCGCGGTGATCCTGCTCTTGGCTGGCTCGCTGTCGTTACGGGAAGCCTATGACGCGATCGAATGGCCGATCCTCATCATGCTGGGGGCGTTGATCCCGGTGAGCGACGCGTTGCGCACGACCGGCGGCACCGACTTGATCGCGGCAGGTCTGTCCCAAGCGGCGGCTTCGCTGCCCGCGGCCGGAGCGCTCGCGCTTCTCCTTGCCGCGGCAATGGCGGTGACGCCCTTCCTCAACAATGCGGCCACCGTTTTGGTCATGGCGCCCATCGCGGCGAGCTTCGCCGCAAGGCTCGACTATAACCCCGATGCCTTCCTGATGGCGGTTGCCATCGGGGCGGCGTGCGACTTCCTCACGCCCATCGGGCATCAGTGCAACACGCTGGTGATGGGCCCTGGCGGCTACCGCTTCGGCGATTATTGGCGTCTCGGGTTGCCGCTATCGCTCATTGTGCTCGCTACGGGCGTACCGCTCATCGCCTTCTTCTGGCCGGTTTAGCTCCCGGCAATTTTGGGGGGGCAGAGCTCCTCGACCGGCTGGTTGACGGTCTCGGTGCTGCCGGCCTCGAATACGTAACGGCCTTTGCACACGCTGACCAACGGCGGCAGGCGGCTCGTCTCGAACAGGTCGTAGCCTTTCTTCAGGTCGGCCCAGAAGCCCTCCCACCGGTCGCCTCTGTGCAGCCTGACGTTGCGGTCCGTCATGCGGAAGGGAAAGACGTGGACCGGAAACCGCGCCTGACCCCGGTCGAGC
>Ga0214473_10001446_pt1 | contig 31325 bp, 59 predicted proteins | sample RVTome_7_FD_203509 | JGI IMG/M metagenome (GOLD analysis project Ga0214473, IMG submission 203509) | Soil microbial communities from uranium-contaminated site in the Upper Colorado River Basin, Wyoming, United States - RVT98D197 | ecosystem: Environmental > Terrestrial > Soil > Contaminated >...
TTTGGTCCACAAGACTTGATAGCCCTAGTTATGCTATCCTCAACTTATCCAATTGATACGAAAGGAAAGTTATGAAAGACCCATTGCCGTTTGAATTGTTGATTGTGAGATCACTGATTTCACTTGCTTTGGCCATTGAACATGTTGATGGCCGAACACAACATATTATTCATTCAACACTTAAAGAACTTCAAGCATACGAAAATGATTGGTATCAGCGGCAATCATTTGAGGATACACATTGACTAAGGTAGCTTATGAAATGGCGAGAATTTTGGCAATGTTATTTAAAGTTCGTTATTGTTGTTGCTACTGCTCTTGGTATGATTTGGTTATTTGTTTATATTGGTCAGTTACTTGAAGTAATAAAGTGACTAAAGTAGCCAACATAAAGCACTCACGATATGACGTTTATTGTGGGCGTGCCGGTCGTGGGCAGGATGGATACTTTGGCAACCCTTTCCATGTTGATATCGATGGCACTCGCGAAGAGTGCATTGAGAAGTATCGCCAGTATTTCCATCGACGAATGTTGATTGACACTGAGTTCGCTCGCAGGATTCACGAACTCAAGGATAAGACGCTCGGCTGTTTTTGCCGTCCTAAAGTGTGTCACGCTGAAGTGATTGCGGAGTATCTTGATGAAGTGGAAAGCTAAGCAGCTCGATAAAGTTCGTGCATTCTTTGCCATTGTACCACACTACTGTTTATCGTGCAAATGCTATTTTTGGTTGATGGCTGGTTTTTATAAAACGACTTCGTTTGATCTGGCCGGGCCTGTGTATAAGTTTAGGTGTATAGATTGTGGTCCACAAGGTTGGTAATATGCAAATAATTGAAGGTAATCTTTGGAAGTTTCACACACCAACGAACTGGATTGTGATCCCTACCAACGGGTCAATCCGCAAAGACGGCGCATGTGTAATGGGACGTGGTGTGGCGCTACAGGCAAAGAAGCGATATCCGAAGTTGCCTTACGAACTCGCATCGCGGATTGCAGATACAGGGAATTGTGTTTATACTTTCAAACATTATGGGTTGCTTACCTTTCCTGTGAAGCACAAATGGTTCGAGAAGGCAGACTTGGAGTTGATCGAGCACTCCGCGAAGCAACTACTTTATGTTGTTGATCGCCCGATATACCTTCCAATGGTAGGTTGTGGGAATGGGAAGCTTTTGTGGCGAGACGTTGCGCCAATTTTGGATAAGTATTTTGATGACACATTTACTGTTGTGACATTAACTCCTTTTGCTGAAGAGGTAATCACTTATGCAGAACGACAATATCGAGCAGCTTAAGTTGCAAAAATCGCCTCCAAAACACGTAATTCGCTTCGTGGTTGGCGAACTTCTACCGTGGAAAGGAACATGGTTTGAAGTGATTGAGGTTACAGCAGATGGGTTGGTACTTCGAGCACGCAAGCCGATTGAGAAGAAGCATGGCTAAAGTTGACAAAGTTCAAGATTTAATTGCGTTCTTAGAACGATATGTTGACGACAAAGATTGGGTACATAAACCGTGGCACTTCCCATATTTATTACGGAAACCATTAAGACTGTGGTTCGAACATGAGAGATTGGGGCATAATCATACAGTGAGTAATCTTGATGTTGATGGAAAATGTCCATCATGTAAGTTATGAGACTGTTTTGTTGTGTCGGTAGTGTAACGGTAGCACGCTTGATTGTGGCTCAAGAAGGGGGGTTCAACTCCCCACGACACCCCACGGACGGGCCAGTAGTGTCAATGGCGAGCACACAAGACCTGCAATCTTGTAGTGAGGGTTCGACTCCCTCCTGGTCCACTTGCGAACGTACCATGTGTACGATTCGTTACGATGCCCTCAAATGGGGGCATCAGCTTTTGTAGGGTAGCTCAATACGGCAGAGCACCTGACTGTTAATCAGGTAGTTGCAGGTTCGATTCCTGCCCCTACAGCCATGCCAGTGTAGCTCAACGGTAGAGCAATCGATCTGTAATCGATAAGTTGAGGGTTCAAGTCCTTCCACTGGCTCCAAAAGACATTATGACCGATAATATGATTTTTGGAATCGTTTGTGTTGTATTTGGCGTTATTGGTTTATTAGTGACTATTCATCTTGATAGGTAACTTATGCATAAACATGAACACTACTGTAGCGCCTGCAAACGAACATACGAGTGTGGCCATCGTGGTTGCAAACTTGTCTTCATTCGTATGTGCCTTTCTTGCAAGGTGATTGAAGACAGCGAGAATGAGTTGGAGGATTGATGTTGCCAACTGTTGAAAAACTAGCTTGTTGGATTTATGAAGCTACGGAATATGAGCGAGCTATTGAAGATGGCCAACCAAACGTGTGGGTTCCTTGGAATCAACAAACTAGCTCAAAAGAACGGCGTATTTACCTTAGAGCAGCAAATACAATTCTACGTGGCATGAGAGGATATACAGACTAATGGCTACACTCTACATTATGCGTGGCTTACCAGGTAGTGGGAAGACAACGAAAGCAAAAGAATTGATTGCACAACGTGATCCACGCCGCCCAATTAAGCGAGTGAATCGCGATGAACTCCGAGTGATGCTTGATGGTGGGAAGCACTCTGAAGAACGTGAACGATTTGTAAAACAGATTGAATGGGAGGTCATTCATAAGGCATTACTAACGGGGGTTGATATCATTGTCGATGACACGAATCTCTCCCCCAACACAATGGCCTGGTTGGAAGAAATGGCTGATAATATTGGTTCACAAGTTGCATTAATTGATTTGACAAATGTGCCGCCCGAAGAGTGTATTAAGCGAGATTTGAAGCGACCAAATTCGGTTGGCTCAAAGGTTATTTGGCGAATGTATCACCAATTTATTCGCAAACCGATTGAGTCACAATCGGGACATAATCGAGCCACTATTGATCTTCCCGAAGCGATCATTTGCGATATTGATGGTACGTTGGCACTTCATAATCGTGACCCTTTTGATTTTGAAAGGTTGAACACCGATTTGGTAAATCCTGCCGTTGAGCGAATACTTCGATGGGCGAGTGATCGATTGGTTGGCCCTAAAGTCATTTTGCTTACTGGCCGCGACGCAAAGTATCGTGAAGTAACCGAACGATGGCTAGATGAACATGGTATCGCTTATGATGGTTTGTTTATGCGTGGCGCGAGCGATACCCGACGTGACGATATTGTGAAGCAAGAAATCTACGAGCAACATATCAAAGGCACGTATCGTATCCTTTTTGTTCTTGATGACCGTGATAGAGTAGTTGCTTTTTGGCGCAGCTTGGGTATACCATGTTTTCAAGTTGCTGACGGATCATTTTGATGAAAAAATCACACGCATTGATTTGCTTTCTTTGTGGGTTTGTAATCATGTCTATTTTTTCTAGCTTGACATTTGCGCTTGGTCTGTCGCTATTGTTGATTGGCGTAAAGGAGATGTAATATGGGATTACTTCTCTTATTTAATTTACTCGATGACCAAAGTGGAGGGGCATTAGTTTTATTGTTGTTTTACTGTTTTATTCATACGTGTCCAAAGAGGTAAATTATGTCATCACTCAAAGTTGAGATTGTCACACTTGACCGAATTGAATCGCACCCAAACGCCGACCGATTGGAGATTGGTTGGTTGGCCGGGTGGCAAGTCGTAATCCCGAAAGGTGGGTTCAATACCCAAGCACTCTGCGTTTACTTCCCTATTGATTCAATACTTCCACAAAAGGTAGAAGAGAAGCTATTCCCGCCTGGAAGTAAGATTAAGCTCTCCAAAGGTCGTGTGAAAACCATCAAGATTCGTGGCGCAGTATCACAAGGTTTGCTTGCACGGGTTGACGAAGTATTCGATAGTGATTATGGACTATATATAGGTAAAGATGTTGCTGATGAACTCGGTGTGACAAAATATGAACCACCCGAACCAGCAACCAACCAAGGTGGATTACGGCAGACTTCCAAAAAGCAAACAAATCCCAACTTCCACAAATACACTGATATTGAGAACTTCAAATGGTATCCAAACTTATTTCAGCCTGGCGAGCTGGTGTATGTCACTGAGAAGATTCATGGGACTAACTTCCGTGCCGGTTGGGTGAAGGCGCATAACAATACTTTGTGGAAGAAGTTGAAACACCAGTGGAATTGCATTCGTGTTTGGTGGGGTGGTAGTGTACCTCATGCTGGATACGAATTTGTCTATGGTAGCCACAATGTGCAGTTTCAAGATGCTCCACGCAAGGAAGGTTTTTATGGTAAGACACTTGGTAAGAACGTTTACGCCGAAGCAGTTACCAAGTATGATTTACGAAATAAACTCATGCCAGGAGAAGTAATCTATGCCGAAATCTACGGTGATGGAATTCAGAAAGGCTACCTTTATTCATGTCAACCCAACGAACGTAAGATGGTTGTGATTGATTTGAAACTTGACGGTGAATATACAAATCATATGACAATGATACTGCGTTGCGCTGATCGTCAGTTACCTGTTGTTCCACTTGATGCTGAGTTCCCATATAGTGAAGACCAAGTTCGTATGTACGTTGAAGCACCAAGTTGGCTTGGCAAGGAACTACGCGAAGGAGTGGTGATTAAGCCTGCGGTGGAAGAACACACTTATATGGGAAGGAAGATATTAAAGTTGAAATCGGATCGTTTTCTTTTGACGCAGGAAGATGATACACACTGAGGTTATTATATAGTGAAATCGATTTGGTTCTATATATCTATGTTTTTGTTAGGTTGGTTTCTTGCTGATATTTATAGGTTACTTTTCGGCGTGTAAGTCAGCATGGCCAGACAACTCCGCTTGGAACGGAGAAGCCAGTGGTTCGAATCCACTCACGCCGACACGAGGGTATCGACTAATTGGTTAAGTCGCCAGACTTTCAATCTGGAAACTGCCGGTTCAAGCCCAGCTACCCTTACCATTTTTGGGAGCTTAGATGAAAAAATTCGTTGAAGCATTGATAGCAACGTTGATATTGTTTGCTTTCGCGGCTTTTGGCTTATATGTTATTAGGTCTAGTGCGCCAGACATTATCAATCGACGCGATTGTCCTGCGATAGTTAGGTTGGTAGGTGTACAATGAGTGCATACTATACTCAATGGTGCAAAGAGCACGGTGAGTGGTCTATGGATATTGACAATCCTGGTGACTGCCCTAAGTGTATTGAACTTGGGTTGACTGAAATTCAACGACTACGTAACGAAGTCTTAGATTTGAAAACTGAACTTGCTGGCTGCCAAAAAACGATTAGTTTTCTCCAAGCTGCGCTTGCTTCACCACAACCCGGAAACGAACAAAATCTTTACTTTCAAAACCAGGAACTTAAGTTACGTGCTGAAACTGCCGAACGTGATTGGTTACAGGCACATAACGAGAATATTGAGTTGCGTAAAGATCGCCATAAGCTACGTGAAATAAACGGTACGTTGTGGGCTAAGATAACTGCAAAGCAACGTCACGAGTTGAACATGTTGTGGAAAGATAACTCATGAGCCTTATCTTTGTAGATTGCGAGGCCGACTTCAACGCGCCATGCCCAAATATGCCAGATGGTGGGATGACTGAATTCGCTGGCGTGGAGTTCAAATCACATAAATGGTTTCATGGGCGAGAATTTGAAATTGCAACGAGCGACGCTCCGGCATGGGAAGATTGTTATATTGAGGATACAAGTCCGTGGTATAAAGTATTTCTCGAATTTGAGTTGTGGCTTAAGCAATTCGAAGGCAACCCGATTTTCGTCAGTGACAATCCAGCCTATGACTGGCAATGGATTAACTACTGGTTCTGGCATACACTGAAGCGTAATCCGTTTGGACATTCGGCAAGACGTATTGGTGACTTCTACGCCGGGTTGGTTGGTGATTTCCACGCTGCATCGAAATGGAAGAAATTGAGGATTACCAAACACACACATAATCCAGTTGATGACGCGACAGGGAATTTAGAAGCGTTTAAGCGTATGTTAGATGGAGAACGCGTGTGACGAGTTATAAAAAACACAGGCACAAACATAAATTTATACATTGGGCAAATATTAAATGGGGTAGGTGGGTGATTCCTTTACAAGTGTGGCGGTGCCGATGTACCGATGAAAGGTGGATTATTGTATGAAAGCAATCGGTCCTGGTTATGAGCGCGAAGTGATTATTCGCTTTGACGACGATAGCGATGTTGCCGAACTTTGGACTGCGAGCGCAACCTTTTACCGCCGTATGCTCAAACGTGGATTCACGCCAAAAGAAGACGGCGAACGACACGCGCTTTTCGAATTCCCAAAGAAGTCAGTAAAGCTTCCAAGGTTCGGGAAGTCAAAACGTGGCTTTGGAAGCCGAAAGAAGGTGGAAAATGACACTATTGGAACTTAAGCGATTTGTTGAACTTTCTGTTCCTGTTGACGGCGAAGCGAGAGAATGGGAACGCTTAGAACGAAAAGTATCTAAGTGGTTAAAAGGAGTATCACACAATGGAACTAACTCAAGCACAGAATGACTACATCAATAGCCTTGTCGAAGACTGGAACAAAATAGTTTCAGACAAGACACCAAAAGATTTTGTCAAAGACGAACTTGGACTTGCAATTGTAATTTCAACTGCTGCTGCGGTAGCTGAAATGGTAACAAAGCAATCAAGTGATCCTGAAGCTGCTAAGCTTTGGGGGTTCGTGATTTTGGGTGCGTTTCTTCACCAGGAAGGATTGCTTCGTATTGGAGGGGATACACTACAATGAACACACTTGAGAAATTTACCAGTATGAAAAAGTTGCGTGATAGTCTTTTTGAACTGAAATGGCAGTCTGGTGTGCCATCAACACGTTTGTTTTACCCCTACGATGGACGATCAACACAAGAACGTACATGGGATGCAGAACTTCAAATAATTGCACAAAGTGCCATTAGCCAAACTGAGCGATGCAATGGAACGATAACTTTCTATGGGGGCGATGTAATAGGGCAAGCACTAAAGAAGTTGGTTATTGCTTATTTAGATGGACAGTTACACGAACTTGCAATCAAAGGCAAAAAAGAAGCTGAAGATTTGTTGAAGTTGGTGACACAATGAGCCGATGGAAAAATCAGCATCCAGTTGAATACTGGGCGTATGAAGATTTAGTTGATTACGTAGAAGCATATTTGTTGAAATCATTGCTTAAAGGTGATCTTCACAGGGCTATATCTATGATGCTTCAACTTGCAATACAATGGAATAAAGGTAAAAAGAAATGAGTATTGACAATTGCGATCACTGCGAACGACACGTTGATACTGACGACGATCCAGAGTTTTACTTCAAAGTTCCTAAAGGTTTGGGTAGGTCATACGATCCTGAATGGTCGGGTATGTGCGAGTCGTGCCGTGAGAACTACCATACATTTGATTGCGAATGTCACTGTCATGGTTGTGGTAGTGAACTTTCAGAGTTTGAGACGACAAAGACGTGTAGGAATTGTGCGAGGTAAGTATGACTAACGAAGAACGCCAGATGTATCAAGCAATCGCCGATACATTTTGGTTGATTGCAGTAATCGGCACTGCTTTTATTGCTATTGGTGTCATTGCTTTCATTCCTCTCATTTGGAACGACCTACGTGCGATCTTTAAACGATCTTGAACAACAAGTAGTCAATACCGCAGCAAGCGTTGGACTTGTCGTTACAGTTCCGCCAACTTACCCTGATGGTATGGAAATCCTTGTAATTGGAGAAGCAGGTGGAAAACAAGAAGTTGAACAGCAGGAAGGCTTTGTTGGCAAAGCAGGTGAAATACTTCAAAAGATCATCTCGGTTAGCGGAATTTATTGGGATCGCGTTGGGCGTTCCAATGTCACCAAACGAGCACCGGAAGGTGGATATGATTCAGAACACTTCCAAACGACGTTCTATGAAACGATATTCAAAGAAACGACAAAAATTACTAAACGATGTGGTATCTTACTGGAACAAGAAAGTACCATCTCTGAAGCGGAACTTGGCGTTATACCACATATATGTGGAAAAACAGCTAAACAACATACTTCAAAAAAGGCTCCCATTTCGCACGTTTTTGAAGCCCAGGTCATTACAAAAGTTGGGAAGAAAGGTGTCATTCAGCCGACTGCCGAGCTTACGAACTGGATTGAAGTCTTGCGGTCCGAGATCGAGCTTACCAAGCCAAAGGTCATCATCGCATGTGGTAATGAAGCACTAAAGGCGGTTTGTGGAATCCAGGGAATCTCCAAGCTTCGCGGCTCGATGTTGAATTGTTCACTTGTTCCAGGAGTGAAGGTTGTTCCACTTATGCACCCTTCGTGGATTGCTCGTTCAATTCAGTACCAGGAAGTCTTCGTTTCGAGCCACATTGTTTACAATACAGTGCTTCCTGAGATTCAACATGTTCCCGGAAGACAATATGATAAAATCATCCAACCAGATATTCACCAAGTTACTTCATTTCTCAGGCAGATTGATTCTCCATTTGTTATCGACATTGAGACTCGCGCTGGTAGTATTGCTTGCGTTGGGTTTGCTGCTATTATACAGGGTGCTACTCGTTCTATTTGTGTACCCATTCAAACTACCACAGGCCCTTATTTCTCGTTGGAAGACGAGCATGAGTTTTGGCAAGAGTTCCAATCGGTAGCACTAAAGTATCAAATGATTGGGCATAATATCTTTTACGATATGGCATGGTTGCTGGAATATGGAATTACGCCAGTTGATATTGAAGATACGATGCTGTTGTTTCATCGGTTGTTTCCTGAATTACCCAAGGGACTCGATTTCGTCAATATGTGGTTCAACGGTCGTTGGATACCATATTACAAAGATGACGGTAAGACGTGGGGTAGGAATCAACCTGATTTGAAATTGTGGGAGTACAATATACTTGACGTTGTTGCGACACTTTGGGCATTTCTTGATATGATGCGATTGGTCCAGACACGGCCATTTCGCCAACCCTGGTTGCAATATCAACGCTTCACCCGTCCACAGTTTCCAATCGCGTTCGAGATGCAATCGCTTGGTATGCCGGTGGATGAAGTTGGTTTGATGTTTGCAAAAGATACGCTTACTGCCGAACTCGACAAAGTACGCCAGCGATTGGAAGTGCTTTCAGATGGTAAGCTTGCGATTCAAGAAGGTAACAAAAAGATCACCGACCAACAAGTTGCTACGTATGTTTATGGTGACATGAAGTTGCCAGTGAAGCGTAACCGAAAGACGAAAGCGGTGACGGCTGACGAGGACGCTTTGGTTGAGTTGCTTATTCAGTTTCCACAACATGAAGTTCTCAAGGCGATCAACGCTGAACGGAAGGTTTCAAAGGCGTTGAGCAGTTACATAAACATCCGGTGGCGTGAAGTATGAAACGTAAATTTACTGGTGCTCCTGCTTGGGTAGATTATACTGTACAATTAGTTTGCTGGTGGGATGATCTTCTTTCCAAAATCCATCGCGCCTTGGTGCCATATATTTGGACTTGGTTGGACAATCATTGTAAATGTGAAAGGTGCAAAGAACGTAGAATGAAAGGATTACAAACATGAAAAACCGACCCAGAGAGATTCGTCGCTTGCTGAAGTTAGCAGCATTAACGGCAGCAAAAGGACTTTATCCCGAACCTAAGTATAAAGTAGGCGTGTGGGGTGGAGAAGTATTTGTAAACTACAACGATGATACAGAAGATTGTAAATTGATTATAACTATTGATGTTCATTAGATGGAGGAATCTTGCCAAATGAAGTTGTTGGGCAGGTGGTGGAACGTTGCTATGTTCCTTGCTTATGTTGCGATTGGTTGATCGTGGAGGGCAAATTTCAACGATGTTCATGCATGAATATTCATACGCCAGAGCAGTCATGGCCAGGTGGGAAGCTTCCACCTGATGCGGAAGGAGAAGTTCATGAATTTAGACCGATACGATCTTGAAACTTGTAGCGGGGAAAGTGGAGAATGTACTGCTAGATTAGTGCTTAATAGACATGGTGATTACGTTTTATTTAGTGATGTAGAAACACTTATTGATGAAATACGACGAAGCATACAAAGTGCAGTTGATGATATAAATGCTTAACCTTGATTATGGTATTGGTGTTGAAGTCACCGAAACCCTTCGTTGGGCGATGTATAAGCACCCGCTTGGTTGTGGTTTCAATGGACAAACTGACCCCAAGGCACTTCGATACTTCAAACTTGCACCAGAAGGTCGTATCTTTGTTGGTGGTGATCTCTCACAGGTCGAAGCCCGTGTCGTTGCCTACCTTTCACATTGCCGAGAACTTATCGAGTGCTTCAACGACCCAACACGAAGTGTCCACCTTGAAAACGCAATCGCCGTCTTGGGCAGATCAGTTGAGAAAGATACTCCTGAATATACTATGTCGAAGTCAATTGTACACGGTAGCAATTTTCGTGAAGGTCCAAAAGTGTTGAGTTCGCAGTGTGGCCAGCCAATCCCGTTGTGTAAAAAGTTACTTGCTAACTACCATCGTAAGCGTCCTGAGATTCACGTTTGGCATGATGATACTTGGAACGTAATCAAAACGAAAGGCCAGTTGACTAATTTCTTTGGTGATTCGCGCGTATTTTACGAAGCCGTATCGACGTTTTCAATCCTTGGCGTAATGACAGAGCAACAATGGAAGGACGCAATAGCATGGATACCACAAAGTACCCCACCGCGTATTATCGGAATTGCCATTGTCGAGATTGCCAAGCTTCGAGATCAAGGTATGGACTTATGGTTCCATCATCAGGGTCACGACTCGTTCCTTTGCTCGATCCCGATTGGCGAGGAAGAACGTTTCTTCGATGCAGTAACGCCGATATTTGCGAACATCAAACTCGTTACGCCGAGCGGTGTGTTTGTTATCCCCGTTGAATTCCAGGTAGGTTACAACTTTGGTGATATGTTTAAGTACAATGGAAAGTCACTTGCTATGAAAGATTGGCAACAAATGGTTGATAAGAAGCTTGACAAATCACCACGCAATGAGCAGATTCTAACCGGGACGTATGGTGTGCATCTCGCTTCTTGGAGGCCGACATGACAACATTAGAAGTAATAATTTGTGCTCTTTTGTTTTTTAATTTAGTAATTTGGGTCGGTTATCTTTTAGAATGTTGGAGGTCAATGTGGCATTAATCATTTCATTCCAAAACGTAACCGATCTTGACGAGATTTCAGATTACAAAGTTGACGTATGGGTCAACGACCTTCATGTCGATGGTCCATTTTTGCTCAAAGGGCATGATCGGTCGAAAGGCTATAAACCATTGGTGGAGTTGTTTGCAAGGACATTTTGCAAACCAGAAAGGAGGAAATCGTGAGCCAATTTGAGAAGTTCAAAACATCCGACGATGCAGCAAAGCACGCTGAATCGTGTGGGTTTGAAGTCGTTCGCGGTGATGAAAAGACGTTGTTGCTTGATATTGACAGTGGCGATGATTTTCACAAGTTCGAGGTCAATCGCGATCTTGTGGATCAGTTGGTGGGTATTGAAGACTATACGGTGTGGAATTCGCAAAGCAGTAAGCATCATGTCAAGTTGAAGTTGAAGAAACCACTATCATTGGAACTACGATTGTTTCTGCAAGCATGTCTTGGTTCTGATATCAAACGTGAATTACTTACTTACAAGCGAGTTATTGAAGGGGAAAGTGAACCAAGTATGTTGTTTCGACCGCGTAAGTGGGGTAATAAGTGGAAGGAGCTTGAAGTAAATTCAGCACTTGTTGATCCTCCACCAGCTAGAGTGGCTTTTAATAATATGTCTACAGCTGGTATAGGTAATCACCAATTCTATGCACAAAGTGAAAGTGGTTCATCTGTCCAACTGCGGCGCTAAGATCGCCAAAGATTTCTAACGAGTTCACATTGCAGATATTTGAAAGGGGTGGTGATGTACTTACAGCGCCAAGGCCAGAGTTTACTTTCTGGCTTGACCCGTATATTCCAGCAAGTTCAATTGTAATGCTATATGGTAGGTCAGGTATTGGCAAAACAGCAGTATGTTGGGAAATGGCCCATGCAATCCAAAACGGCATCACTCTTTGGGGTATGCCAACAAACCAAACCAACGTTCTATTTCTGGAACTTGATACGCCATTTCCACTTGTTGCGGAAAGGTGGGAGAAAGCTGACCCAAAATACGATCCTGATTTTACTATTATATTTGAAGAGGTATCGCTTGATTATCGACAATTCCTAACAAGTTACCCTGATGAACGTCACGCCGAGATGATTGCAAAGTGGGGTGAACTCCACCAACGCAAGCAATTTGGCGTCGTGTTTGTTGACGCGCTGAGAGAAGTTATTGCTGGCGATTTGAGTGCTTCGGGTATTGCTAGGAGAGTCTATGACGCTTTTAAAACAGTGTTTCCAGGAGCCAGTATTTTGTTCATCCATCACGAACGTAAAAGTGCAGCCGATCCCAGATCAACTCCTGACCCTTTACAAGCGGCTGCTGGATCAATGGAATTTATCAATACTGCCCAGGTCGCTCTTAATTTCAGGCGACGTGGGCGTGACACCTGGCTTGACCACGGCAAAACGCAAGCAAGTGCTGAGTTCGAACCGTTACCGATCTCGTTACGTGAAGATGGAACGCACGTATTCCATAGGCAAGCAGAAAGGTTCGAAATCGCAAAAACGATAATCGCCGAAAACCCTGACGCTGGTATGCGTGAGCTTGACAAACTTATTGGTGCAAAACTTGGTATGACCGAACGATCAGCGCGTGTGATTCGACTTGGATTCGCGCAGGAAGGAAAAATAAATGACGAAACCAAAAAAGAAACTATGCCTTAAAATGGAGTGCTTGGTTGCTAATGGCGAACGTGTATATTACCAAAAACAGTTTGTTGAACTTCAAACAAAGTATGCCAGGCTTGAGCAAGATTTCATTGACTTCAAAGCGTTTGCATATAATACAATTCAGATTATAAAGGAGCGATACTGAATAAGTTAAAGTTAATTCGAGGAAGGGAAGCCACAAAACGTTGTGCAGCCAAGAAACGTATTATAATTCAAGGCGCAAAATCTGTACCTTGCACGGATTGCCATATCGAATATCCATATTGGGTAATGGATTTTGACCATGTACGGGGGCAGAAATCATTTAATATGGGTATAGGAGCTAATAGAAGTTTAGCACGAATGCTGGAAGAGATTGCGAAGTGTGACGTTGTTTGTACAAATTGTCATCGGCTTAGAACACACAAAAGGAGAACTGCGTGAAAAGTCCAAAAATACTTTTCTTGGATATTGAGTCGTGCGGTGTTAATGCCCTCAAGAGCGATCTTGGCTTTGTTGTAATATTTGGTTATAAATGGGCACATGAAAAACATGCGCATTCAATTGTTATAAGTGAAGAAGATTTAAAACATTTCAACGATAAAAATGTATTGGTTGAAGCTAGTAAATTAATTGAAGAAGCGGATATTTTAGTTGGGCATTTCGCAAGCGTATTCGACCGACGATTTATTCAAGGCAGATTACTGATTCATAGTTTACCACCAATACCAGCTACTAGATTACGTGATACGTGTATGATTGCAAGGAGTGTGGCGAATTATTCAAGTAACAGACTTAAATATTTAGCAAAGATATTGAATTTCAAACATCAGAAACTTGATAATGATTGGCCAAATGCATGGTTTCAGGTAATGGTTGGCAATATAAAAGCACTTCATGGAATGGCAAAATATTGCCGTGGTGACGTTCTTGCACTCGAAGAACTTTACAATCGATTGCTTCCTTTTGATAACGCGCACCCACGAATCTACACTGACCGCAGTTTGTGTGGGAAGTGCGGAGCAAAAGTTCATTACCGTGGAATTGCGTTTGTCAACAACAATCAATATCGACGGTATCAGTGTGTGAAGGGTCATTGGGGTCGTGAAACAAGTAAAGTAAAGGGGTGAGTATGAGTAACCTATCTGATCGCCAACCACGTTCTATGCGCAAGGAAATTGTTTGTTTCGAGTGCCTCAATGATAATCACATTGAATGCAATGGACTTATCGAACGCTGTGATTGTTGGGAATGCCTGGAACAAGAAATACACGACGACTATCTTGTAGGTGATCCTGAACATGATGATGAAAGCGAGGAAGATTGATGCAATCATATTATGGAGGATATGGTTCGATGTACACCGGATTCAATGCTAAAAAGGAGCGCAAACGAACTCAGGTGGAGAAGCTTCAAGACGAGATTAAGCGTCTTCACAAACTGCTTGGTACAATGATGCACCTGCATGAAAGGTTGAAAAATGAGCGAAGCGAAAGTAGCGAAGTTGCGAAAGTGCCCACATTGTCGAGCGACACTTCACATGACAGCAAACGAATTGAAACGTCACCTAGTGACTTGTCTCAAGGATCAAGTGGAGAACCAACGTCTGGAAAGGATCAAAAAGGAGCTTAACTTAGTATGACCGATTTCGTCAAAGCATTCAACGAGGAAGCCGAACGCAACTTTAGAGTCGCAAAAGATCATGGTTGGTGGGAAGGTGAAATCAACGATGGCGAAAAGATCGCATTGATGCACTCAGAATTGTCAGAAGCACTCGAAGTACTTCGACAAGGTGATACAAATTCGGCCCATATTTATGGGTTTACTGCTATGGAAGAAGAACTTGCTGATGCAGTGATTCGTATTATGGATTATGCACTTTATCGCAACTTACGTCTTGCCGAAGCAATCCAGGCCAAGCGTGAGTTCAATTCAACACGACCGTTCAAGCACGGAGGGAAACGATTTTGACAATCTACCTTATTGGTTCACTTCGCAACCCGGAAATTCCACAAATAGGCAATCGTTTACGTGAGGTAGGAATTGATGCATTCGATGAATGGCACGACGCAGGGCCAGAAGCCGATGATTATTGGAAAAAGGATCAACAAGTTCGTGGCAGGACATATATTGAAGCACTCAAGAGCTATGCAGCCGATCACGTATTTGAATTTGACAAATACCACCTTGACCGCTGTGATGGTGCGATATTGATCTTGCCAGCGGGTAGATCAGGTCATATAGAACTTGGTTATATGATTGGTCAAGGTAAACCAAGTTATGTTCTATTCGATAAAGATACAGATCGATGGGACGTGATGTATAGGTTCGCAACAGGTGTTTTCTTCGATCTTGATGTACTTATCAAGGAGCTAAAAGCTGGTGAGTAGAAAAACAGTATTTTTCGACGTTGATGGTGTGCTTGCTGATTTTGTCACTGGATTCACTACAATAGCTAATCAACTGTTTGGCACACCAATTATTGGGATTTCCGAAATGCTATGTTTCGATCACTGGAAAAAATTCCTTGACGAACAACAATGTAATCTTATATGGGAGAAGGTACACAATTCGTATGACTTTTGGGGAAGTTTGGGTCATTCACTAACCAATAAAGAAATTGAAATGATAAGCCACTTCGTACACGAAAATGACGTGTATTTTGTAACAGATCGTAAAAGTAACGTAATGAATCCTGCCGTTGCAACCTCTTATTGGTTACAAACGAGATTCAAAATCCAGCACGCACAAGTTATTGCAACAAAGAATAAGGTCGATGTAGCACGAGCACTTAAACCAGAGTTTGTAATTGACGATAAAGCAGACCATGTATTGGGTTATTTGAGGATACCAGATGTACGTAGTTACTTATTCCATCGGCATTACAACAAAGATTGGTGGGATAATGCGTATATTAACCATGTTGATTCGGTTGAAGAGTTCATCAAGGAGGCAAGTTGAAAACTTCTAGGTTAGGTAAGCCGACGAATCCAAAAGATCGTTTGGCAACATCGAGGCTTGATCTATCACTATTTCCAATGACGACAATTGCCTACGGTGCTTTGGCATTTACTGAAGGAGACCTAAAGTATGGTGGGTATAATTGGCGTGTGGCTGGTGTGTCAGCTAATGTTTACATTGCTGCTTTGCTTAGGCATGTATCCAAGTGGTACAATGGAGAATGGGAAGACGCCAGAACTCACGTTCCTCACCTCGCTTCCGCTATCGCTTGCATTAGCGTTATTATTGATGCTATTGAATGTGGGAAATTGAATGACGATAGACCACCGAAGTCTGATGTAACGAAGTTGCTTGCAAAGTTCGAAGCAAAAGTCAAACGATTGCAAAAGCTGTTTCCCAATGGTCCAGCTCGCTACAAAGCCAGATAGCATTGGCGAAATCCAGCCAGTAACGAAATACGTTTGTGGAAAGTGCAAATCAGAGTTCGCTGCCGAAGCCTGGGGCGATCTTGGTAGGTTTTTTGTGGGGCACTATGAAAAGTGCGGCGAATCTTTTGAGTGGCACGATTGGATCGAATGAGCTTTCCCCCCGAAGTCACTTTCCCACAGCAGGAAAAAGCGAGCGAAACGCCAACGAAATCGGCCAAGTCGTCGTGGGAAATGAACAAGTCGCGACAAAACGTGACAAACGCGGGCCAAGCCAGTGGATTTGAAAGTGAAGTTTTTTTGGGAAGTGACTTTAATGGACGACACCCGACGCGCTTCCCAACTTCCCACGAAAGGTAGGTAGCTTATGATAGGATACGACGAAGATGGTTGGCCGTGGTATAAACGTGATGGAAAGTGGCTACCTTGTATGGCTGTGGAACTCAAAGATGGTAGCGTCGAGTATTTGCAAGCTACCGAAGAAGAAATACTTTCGGCGGTATATTCTACATGACTACCAACAAATGCCACAAATGCCAAATCACATTCGATTGGCGTGGAATTCACTGTCTTGACGCACAACATGATCCCGCGTTAGGATGGATTTATTGCTCAAAAGAATGCCGGTTGGGAGATCACAGAAAAGCGAAAAACTCACCGTGACACGTCAATATTCGTGGCCGTACTTCTGGGGTGTCTGGAAGCTATGCGCGACCCACACAAATCTTCCAAACCCACACTGTTACGTCGATCATTTGAATTTGTACTGGTACAATGACGAAGGTGCCGGACAAATTACTGCTCTTGCTGCCCCAACCCCGCCATCCTAGCGCCAACCTGCAAAGCGGCACTCCAAGCAGCGGGTTTGACGATACCTTTTTCAGAAACACCTAATCGAAGCATCGAACGCCCTAGTGGTGATTGTAACAAAGATTGCGTAATCACTCCAATCTTATCGCTCTTTGCCGCTTGTTCACGTAAGAATGCTTTCTGTGCTGTAGTCAATGCACCGGAAAGTTTTGGATCGGCAAGAAGGTTCTCAACACCTATCGCGCCAGCAGTTCGTGTTGCTTTCGCTCCACGTTCCAAACCTTTCGCTTGCCCATAGATTATATCAGCTTCGGGGAGATACTTTACTTCATCGGCCATTGCTCGGTAGGTCGATTTGAGTTTTTGCGTCAATCCCGGAATACCCAAATTCTCGGCATCTCGATATAAACCTTTATCATTTGTCAATTGCTTCAAGTCGTCAACTAAGTTTTCGGGGCTTATTTGCTTTGGTGCTTCACCAACCTTTATCTCCATTCCAGTAACTTTAGTTTTTGGAATACCAGCCGCACCGCCAGCTTCGGCACCTGCTTTTGCCGCTTCTGCCTTTTCAAACAATCTAGCAAACGGCGTGCGTAACTGTGTTGCTAACTTTTTACCGCGAGTTGCTTCTTCTGCTGTTGCCAATTCAGTTCGAGCAGCGACGGCTTTACTACCAACAGCAACCGGGACGCCAGCACCCTGTTCAATTGCTTCTTGCCCTCCAACCTTGATCGTTCGTGTTCTCTGAATCTCCAAGACACGTTTCACAAGTGTTTCACGCAGTGCTTCCAATCGTGCGAGGAAAGCGTCACCTTCTTTTGTATTCCCAATATTCGGTGTAGTCTTCACCCGAGTCATTAAGTCGTCAAGCGGTTTTAACAATCGTTCACTTGAAATATCTGCACCACTACGTGCTAAAGTATAAAGATCACTAGCAGTATCTTTGGCAACCCTACCTTTTGCAGCAACTTCTTCGCCACCAACCAAACGTTGAATTAGCTTTTCGTCACCTGTTGCACTTTTAACACTAGGCTTCTTAAATCCAGGCAACGCGCCAATCGCAGCACTCACACCAGCAGTTGTTTCATCACCTTCACTCAATCCTGTTGCCTGGTTGATTTTCTCACCAGCATATCCGCCAGTACCACTTATTGCCATCCTAGCAAGTCTGGAAAGCAAACCACCGCCTTTGATTGCAGCAGCACCTAATGCAGTAGCACCACCAGATAACACAGCAGGTGCAACATTAGCAGCCGCAAACTTTACCAAGCCAGGTAGTGATTCCTTGCCCGTTTGTTGTGTTTCAGCAAGATACTGTGGGTCTTGGGCGGCGGCGCTTGCTACTTCACCAGTTTGTGCTAATTCAGCAGCCCGTTGACTTGGAAGTGGTGCGGTGACTTGCGGTACATTTGGTGCAACTGCTTTCATTTGCTTCTCAACATCCGCACGATCTTCAGGTGATATATTCTCAAACTGCATACCAGTTGCACCTTGAGCAGCTTCCTTAATTGTAGTCTTCCCAAGTGGGACAAACTTCTGCCCATCCCAATAGCCCAATTGACCAGTTCTTTCGTCACGACCAAATTGCATTGTCATATTAGTATACCTCACCTGGACGAACTGTTGGTTCTGGATTTATTGGCTTGAACCACGTTGGCGGTTGTTTTGATCCACGCAGCGGAGAAATTGGAGTCAGACCTTCTATCTTGTTAAGTTTGTTTGCTTCTAAACTATTATTGTATTCTCGTGCGATTTCATCATGGAACGAAGTTAGTGATGCACGAAAGAAAGCTGGCTTATCTATTGGCTTGCCAAGCATACCAGCATACATATCACGTTCACGAGTTGCCAGGTTTGCAGCGTCATTCATTGCACCACGAGCGAACTTTTGAGCTTGGTTATATGTTGCCATGAAGTCATGTGCTTCATCTGTAAATGGTCGCCCATATTCTTGAGCACCTCGACGTGCTAAATCAGCAATACCTGATAGTGCTGCACCACTCAAACCTTCACCAGAAATACGCGAACCTTGCGTAACCATCCACTGTTTCATTTGGTCGGTAAACTTGAATTTTCCTTCACCACCATATGACTTCACCATCTCGTTATACTTATTAAGTAAGTCTTCACTATATTCAAGCGCAGCTTTTTGAGCAACCAATTTCTGGCGTACACTTGCATCTAACGGTTTCTGGAATAATGCACCCATACTAGATTGTGTTTGTGGTAACATATCACCAGAATATTTACCAATCCATTGATCGCGTGGAGATGGAGAATTCAACAACTGTTCAATTGACGATCCAGCCGGTGCAGTAGGTGGCGTAGGTGGAGTTGCAGGAGCACGGGGAGGCATAAATCCACCACCAGGAGTTGGTTCAAGACGCCGAACCGGCTCACGAGGGGCAACAGTAGGCGCTTGTGGAATTGCGGCTTGTGGAGCAACCCCGCGTCTTGCGGCTTCAAGATCACGTTGAATATTCTGTAATCCGCGAGCCTGACCAGCAATTGGTGCTTCAGTAACAATCTGTGGTCCTTGTGGGGTTACGACGACAGCACCACCCCCAGGCATTGCCGTTGGTGGCCGATTCAACATATGAGTTTCAAGCCATGCAGTTGCCGCTGCTTGTGCTTCTCGTGGTGATTTTGCACCTGTCATTTGCGTAAACCAAGGCGGCGGCGGTACAGAACCACTTGCAATACCTTCAATATGCTGCATCAACGATGCAGGTGCTTTTGACGTATCACCAGTAAGTTTCTCGTATTCGGTTACGGCTCCTGCACGTAATGCAAGTGCCTTTCCACTCTCGCCTGCCATATCGAAAGCGTTGGCAAGTTTATCAAGCGAATTAAATTGCTTTTGGGCTTGTACGTTTTTCAGTTGAGCAGTTTCGGCATTTGCAACGCTAATTTCCGCATTAATTCCATGAAGAGCGGCTTGCCCAAATTCTTTGATCTTTTGCTCTTGGTAATCACGAAATTGGCTCGGCAGTTTGGCGATGTTTATTGTCGTAGCAATTGCCTTCGACGCTGGCATCTTTCGAGTGATAAACATACCATATGCCAATGCAAGTGCGTCAACTGGTTGCATTCCAGTTCCGAGGATACCACCGCGATCTTCACCAGTAATCAGCTTGCCAAGACTTCCACTACCAATCGGTTGCTTTGGTTTGAGTGGATTCATTTGGTCTAATATTGATTGATATTCGTCAAGTTGATCTTGCACACCTTTACGTTTTGGCTTCTCGCCTTGTGGCGTTTGAGCCTGGACAGTTTGCGTTGCAAGTGTTTGAGCAGCTTGGTTGATTTTGTCACCAAGATTTAGGTTAGTTTGCTCTGGTTGCGTCATGTTTGGTTGCCCGCCAACTGGTGGTCCTTGAAGTGATTCAGGCAGAGATCGACGTAATTCGAGCATTCGATCTTGTAGTGATCGCATTGAATCGGGTGCGATGGTGAAATCGTTAGGATCGAGAATTCCGTTTGGCATATTGGTGTTCCTTAAAATCTATTTTCGGGAAAAGCGTTCCATGTAACCGGATCAACGTGTCCACGAGTCCAATTTGGATCAAGTGTCATTTTCTTGTTCAACGCTTTCATTGGCGTGTTTGGTTCGTGCCAACCTTGCAATATTGGTTGCATTGCATGACGAATCTCGCCTGTCTTTTCGTTAATCCACGCAGGCCAGAGTTTGGTGAATTCGACGACTGGTTTTGCACCTTCGGGAGCAATACGTGCAATTTGAGTTTCTGGTCGAACGCCAGCTTTCAGTTGTGCTTTAGTAATTCCAGCAACCAAGCCAGGTTTGAGTAAATCACCAGCTTGCATCGCCGTCCCACCAGTCTCAAGTTCAGCTTGTGGGAATCGACGACGAACTTCAGCAGGAGTGTCTTCTGGCGTCACAACACGGCCCAAATACGTCGCCACCCGTTGTGTTCGTGGGTCAGCAACCAAATCAGGGCGGCGTTGGGCAGATTGCTGCAATTGTTGCAACAAAACATTCAGGAGTTCGTCGGGAACGATTGGCATATTACTAACCTAACAACTGCCGAAGCATATGCTCACGAATTTGAGCATCCATATTACCTGGTCCAGCTACACCAGATCGTGCTGGTGCATTACTTGGAGCATATTTCGTTTCTGGTGCCAAGTCATTCATGCTACTTTCAGGCATTCCAGTAGGACCACTTCCTATCATTGGTGGAGCACCAGGGCCACCACCTGATTGCTCTTGTGAGCCAGATAATGCGCCAACACCCGCGCCTATCACAGTACCCCAAGGACCAAACATACTACCCATTTGAGCGCCTGATGTAGCGCCACCGATCATTCCGCCCATATTAAGCTCCTTTATAATGACATACTAATGGGGCCAATTGTCGCTTTTTGCATCGGCAACACTTCACGCGACCTTTTTGCCAACGACAAAGCGGGCACAACGTATGCCCACACATATGTTTACAACCAAATTGCACTTATCTACCCATCAATTGCTGAAGCATTCGTTCTCGAAGTTGTGGATCAAGACGCATAAACTCTTCCTGAGACATACCAAATGTGGTTTGCGTTGTTGGTTCTGCGTTTGTTGGAACTCGTGCAGAAGGTGCTCCTGGTCCCGAAGTCGTCGGCTTTTGACCAGATATACCTTGATACCCACCATAAAGGTCATTTGCGGCACCGATACCTTTTGACCAATCACCAGTTCTCAATGCCCCACGGCGGCCAAGAAGATCATTCGCACCTTTGGCCAGTTTAAGTATCTGAAAGACCGAACTTATGGAATCATTTCCACCACTACCAAAACTTGCTATTGGATTTGTTGACATGATTTCACCTAATTAGAACTTCGATCCTTCGGTTGCAGTTCCGCCAGGAAAGCTTGGTGCGCCACTAGCAGTCCCAAGCAAACCAACCAACTGCTGAGCACGTTGTGCGTTTGTCTTTGCAACAATATCACCCAAAGCTTTTTGCTCACCTTGAATTGCAATTCCACTGCCTTCCAATCCACGAGCGCCATAACCACCACGAATATCAGCAACAGCCTGTTTGTATTCACGGCTTCCCTGGTCGGTAAATGGATTAGTGATAATATTCTCTCGCAAAGCGCCGGTTAATGGTGAGCGAATCCCAGGACTGCCAACTATTTGGCCCGCAACTGAATACGCTGGTTTACCAAATTCAACGTCAGGACTATCACCACCACATTTGGCGACTTCGCCAACGTAATCAAACGAATCTTCAAAGATCGTTTCGCCAGTAGCAATACTGATAACTACTTTATTGTAAATCTTCATTTTCTCTCCCTGCAAATTTACCTACAAGTTTCATAAAATCTGATTTGTCCATATGGCCATACACCGTGTGCGGCTTGAAACCAAACTTTTCCCAACGCTTAATCGAACCTTCATACGTGCCAACGCATTCTAATGCCTCTGCGCCACGTTCGATTGCAATCTTAGCTGATTGTTGCATCAACTTCAGCCCAACAACTCCGCCACGTTTGTTTGGAACAACATAAAGCTGTTCGGCAACTGAAACGCGTGAAGGCTTCGAATATGGTTTGTTACCTACGTAACCAGAAATAAATCCAACTGGCTTTTTGCCGTCATATGCAATCAACGTAATACTATCGGGGTTTCCAGTATTCGACAATATTCCAAGCATATGTTTGTCGATTTCTTCTTCATTGATTATCGGGTAATCGATCTTCAGTTCGTTGACAAAATCAATTGACATCTCACGTAGCGGGCCAATGTCACGGCCAGCGACACGACGAATTGTAAGTGGCATAATACTTTATTCTCCCTTACGAATTGGCTTGGGAACTACCTTCAAGCCGCTCACTTTGGCGGCGACTAATTTTGGTGCGAAGGTAGAGTGATTGAATTTCAAGGTCTTTCGCGTTAGATTGATGTGTAATACTAAGTTGACCGTCATATTTCACCCGACGAAACGGTCGGCTTACATCATATATCCCAAACGACACCGGCGTAGTAAATACCGTAGTCATTGTACTCGACGCTTGATCCAAGCTCATGACTTCAGTAAATGTCAAAACACTTGATACATCCGTCAATCCACGAAATCCAAAAGCGTCAACCATACCACGTTTGAGGTCGTTTGCCTGAAATCGCGGCCACGTCATTACTTGAGTTCTCGCAGTTGAAGGCGCAGTCATGCTTCCATATTGACCTTCTACGTCAAGTCGCCACATATCGTCAGTATCCATTTGAGCGCCAACGAGAACATCGTTGAATATTGCATACTGAAGGATGAAATCACCAGTATGCGGTCCGTACCAGTTTTGTTCTTGTGGAAAAATCTGTGGCTTCAAGTCGAGCCACCATTCTTCGTTATTCTTTGTTGCGTTTGCATTCGAAATGCTCATTTTGAAAGTGTTTTCGTGAAATATCGCCGAATGCCACTTTTCCATTGCAGCAGGGACAAGTTTCATTTCTGGCGAGATAAAGAATCCAACTTGATTTGGCTCTTTACCGGAAGTATCCATCAAGCAAACTGTACCACGCGATGCAAACATCAAGCCGAATGGCGTGTTGGTGATGCTGTGGTATCCTGGACAACCAAGTGCATCCGAAACTACCGCTAGTCGTTGTTCAGCAGCGTTGAGTGTGCCATCGTTGACAAGTATTGCCGTTGGCTTGAAAACCACAAGTTGTGATTGTGCCCCACGTGTGGCACTGTTGATTGAATTGATTCCAAGTCCGCTGACGACTTCACCACTACCAATGTTCGCGTCAATGAAGTTATTTGGCGACCAAAGAGTGTCATCAAGAGGTTCGCAAAAGACCACGCGATCACGATTCGAGTCGGCTGGCCAAATGCCACTATCGGCTAAGACTTCAGCTTCAGTTCGGGCGTCACCAGCGCCAACAATCCTACCTTGATATGTAACCAAATACTGAACTACAGGTGCATCGACGACTTCGCAGATTTCGTCACTATCGGGTTTCCATACTTGAATTGGATTCTTACCATCAGCCCAATAAACACGTCCCTGAAGCGTACACGAATCGTAAATCAATCCAGTGCCAAGCAGTGATTGCAAAAGTGTCCAACCAGTACCATTCCACTGATACAAAGCGTCAACACTCGAAGTTCGACGTTGCCACGAAAGCAGAACATCGTCTTCGCCTGCGCGCGAAAGCACCTGAATATGTACAATCGTATTAGCCATTTACTTCTCGTCTGATTTGATCCAATGCCCCAACGTCGTTATTTGCTTTTGCCGTGAGAATTCGCTTGATAAGTTCAAAACTACGATTTTCACCTAGTTCATCAATCCGTCGTAATATCTTTGTGCCAAGTTGACAGTACGGGCAATCCTTTTGTAATAACCATCTTGCGGCATCAAGTAACTGTGGAACTGGCAATCCTAATTTTGTGCTGAAAACTGCAAATCGTGCAGCCATATCTTTGCCGGGTTTGTTCTCGCCTGGAACGATTTCTTTGATCCGCCAAGGGCGCTGGAACTTCCCATGCTCGTACAATTCCTTTAGTTCGCCAGTTTCAGTATTTTCTAAAATTACCTTCATACGTCATCACTTGTTCGCGGTTCGGGATATACTGTTACAAAATCGGTTTGTCCTAAAGCATCGGTAACGGTGACAACTGCGCCACCACTAAGCGCAATTGGGCATGGATTACATAAATTTGCAATTTGATCTGCTGTGCGTTCATCACAAAAGCAATGTGCAAGTGCTTCCGGGCATACGTTACCGCCACATGGTGACTTGCCACACGAACAAATTGGAGAACAGGTTGAACAAACGGCATCAGCAGCAGTCGCACAATTTGAGCATGGGCAACCACCTTCGGGATGGCAGACTTGCCAACACGAAGTAGAATTTGGATGTAGACATTCCTGAACTAAATTTTCACCACAATCCCAATGAGACGAGTTGCACGCACAAAAAACATCAATATATTTGGTTGCAATTCCATACGCAATCGTGCCTGGATTATACGCCGCTCCGGGATTTGCCGGTGGTGTAAGCGTTGTTGATGTTCCAGTCGTTGGAGTTACCGTACCTTTTGATGTTGACCATGAATATGGCGGAATACCACCACAAACAAATAAATTCGAAGTCCTTGCCCCTTCGCAATTCAGGTTATCAACTGGAAATAGTTCTTCCTCACAGTTTGGCGGCGTGCTGCCGCCTGGTGTTGTTGGACCAGATATCGATGGAGAACTTAAACTGCAAACTGCGCTATCACCGCCATCGAAGCTTGCCCAACCCGGAGTTTCAATAGCCATACGGATACCTAAGCTACCGTGGTTACTTCAATCCACCCAATACAGGGTGCATGGACGTCAATAGCTTCACCGACATCTTCGTAAGTAATAACCGTACTACCATTTACCTTAACCAAATACGTGAAAGGATCGGTTGCATCTGCTTCGATTTTGAGCACGTCACCATCAATCAATGTTACTGCAAATTCATCTAACGTCGTAGCAACCGTATCTAATGTTTGGTAATTCCAAAACCCAAGAACGATCTTTTCGTCGGTGCGGTCATAAACGGCACCCAAACCATAGAATAACGCTGGTGTTGAATCCGATTGAATTCGAATCGCAGGACCAGAATTCGTAAAATCATTTTCGTCGAATACAAACGTTGCTTGGGCAAACTGCCCAAGTGGACAATCATGATCGCATTCAAACGACGCCGAACTTGTTGGTGTAGTATCGCAAGCATGTGGTTGCGTGACTATACCACCGCCACCTGTAAGCAATTCAGGGCCACGCTTCTTTTTTATTTTGTATTTTTTGCTTGGAATCCAATTTTCCAGCCTTGCAAAATACCCAAAAGCCAGCTTTGTCGGATTTGCAACAAGATTTACTCCACGCAAAAGTGGTTCTTCTTTTTCAGTCCGGTTGCGAAGCATCTTATTGAACGGTTGACGGCAAAATTGCGATATCTTTGTGAGCCATGTAAACGCCAAGCACAAACATCGTCACCAGGCTTTTCTCGACGTTTTTATCGTCTTCAAGGTAGCGGATCATTACTTCTACCATATCACTTGGCGCTTCTGCGTGAAATATCTTACCTAGTTCGGCATCGCCAGCATCGTGATAGAACTCGTCGATCATATCACTAAGCACCTTTTGATATCCAGGGTCGTTAATGCGGTCTCTGATGGTCATCTGCGTTATACCCCATAAAGGATTACGCCGCGAGTTTCACCACCGTTTGATGCCATGCGAACCCAAACCAAGTTACCACTGGTGAGGACAAAACCAAAGAAAGGCGGGATTGCGCTTGCAATTCGTTCGGTTGCGTCAGTCGAGCAAATCAAACCCGATACCATCGTTGTAATACTTCCTGCATTTGGGCCATAACCGACTTCAATAAAGAATTGTTCTGACGCCAAAGACGTATCGCCCAAAGCGTCCAATCCAATGACCCACAGATTGTGGCTTGCAGAAGTCGTTCCAATATTTGTCCAAGCGCCTAATGCATTTGCGCCCGAAGGAACAGAAGTTCCACGACTTGTTGCGGTATCAGCACCATATGTCACGTATGCCGAATTTCCAACTTGAAACTGAATACGAGTATCCAACCAAATGCCAACATTCGTCGTTTGGCTTCCTGTACTTGCTTGTGATCTAGCTGAGATACGTGTTCCCAAAGGAATTGTCAATCCAGGGAAGTAAAATAACTTGCCGCATGTTGCCGTTGCAGCAGCAGCCCAAAGTGTTGCTTCTCCACCGTTGATATTGTTGATTAAATTGATTTCTGAAACGGCAGCACCTTTCGCAATATCGACCAAAACTGCACGTTCTTGACCTGTATTGTTGCTATCACCAAGCAGTACCCACATACCATACGCTGCAACTGCCGTTGATGCAATCAACGTCGTATAAGTTGCTGCTTTTGTATGCGGAGTTCCATCAGCGGTAATACTTGTCCCGGCACGCAAAGCCGCCGAAGTTGCTTCCATATTGGTAATCAATGCTGTCGGCGTCGCTGCCTGAACATCGCGTGCGACACCGCCAAGAACTATTGTTCGTGTAAATCCTTGCATAAATTTAAGTTAACTCCACGCCCAGGACATTGAACGAAAGTGTTGCAAGTGTTGCATATACCGCGATAACGTCCGTTGTTGCAAGCGTAATACCAATTGTAGCAACAAAAGTATCGTTACCAGCGATTACAGTATCATAATATAGATATTGCTTATCATTATCCACTGCTCCGGCAACTTGAATGCTTATCCGATACGAAGTTGCAACCGAACTACGATTACAAACAACAACCGAACTAATTACGGCGCTTGTTGATGCTGGCACCGTGTAGATGTCAGTTAGTGACGCCGCGCTTGGATTTGATTGCGCAAGAACTTTGTATGTGTTTGCCATAGAATATTACGTTCCCATAAACAAGAATAAATGTCCGACTTCACCATCGGGGTTGATGCTGGTTATACGAAAAAATGGATGACCGATGGTTGTATCCCCAAACGCAGAAGGCACGTAGAACAAAAACGGATGAATATCAGTTCCAGGTATTGTTGGTGTAATTGGATCAGTTGAAAGCGCCGAAACGCCGCGTTTTTTGATAAGCGAGAATATCTCGGTTGGAATCCAGTTTTGCAAGAATACGAACGAACCAAATCCAACATCAGCGTCTTCACTGACCATATCGACGCCTTTGAGTTTGATTGCTTCTTGGTCTTGGCGATTACGGAGCACGACGATTACTCAACTTTAGTTGGCGGTTCTTTCAACTTTGCAATTGCGGCTTCTAGTTCTTTGACTTTCGCTTCTGCCATTTCGGCACGCATAAGCATTTTGGCCCAGGCGAGTGCGGTTTCTTCAAACGAAATTGGCATTATTTTATCTCCTACGTGATTTGGTTTCTCAACGCGGTGAGAATTGCTGTTCGAATTGTATTGACTGCCTGCCCAACACCAAGTTCTTGAATTGTAGTATTCAAGTTCAAATTCATCGTAGTGCTTTTAGTGGGAGCAGACATATCTACAAGTTGTACTGATGCACTTGATCTAACGCGGATTACTAAATTTCCTTCGTCGTCTGTTGAACGCGTGATGACAATTTGTTCAATATCTACATCAGTAATTGGTTGTGTAGTAAAAGTTCGCATTAATCCTCCTATGTATAAAAATCAGGCGCCTTTTGTTTAGTTCCAACATTCGTACTTTGATAATGAATATCAACAAAGTGTAAAAATGGATCAGGAGCTAAACCACCGCTCACTGTAATAGCATTAGCATTTAAACTAACTTTCACCAATATAACGCCATCTGGCTCTATATTATCTGTATCGATTTGACTCCCACTTGGCGCTGCTGCTGACATTTGAACTTCCGAAATCAAGTGTTGGTATTGAGTAGTACTTGCCGTAGGGCTTAGGTCTAAAGTAACTGGTGCAGAAAAAGCTGCTTGGTTATGCCCTTTAGCATAAGATATCTCTGCTCTCCATGTTACCGTTCCACCAGTTACAAGTGTTCCAATATGACTCCAATGGTAATGAATATGTAAGTCAGTTCCAGGTGCGTAATCATGAGGAACGTGATAAGCTATATGTATAGCATCACTTACTACAAAAGAATACTGATTAACATTGCCTCGATAAGTATTAAAGGTAGGGGTGCCCGCTCCTGTGGTACGAGTAATCACTTCTCCTAACATATCATGCCAAGGAAATGTTGGGGTAGTAAGGTCAACCTTTATGCCAGTGGCGCTGGCTTTATCAATTACCAGATCATCCCCTGTGGATAGTTTGGTATAGCCACTGCTGCTCAAGGGAACCTCGGTGGTCGTATTTATAGACCCTAATGCTTGTGCCATTATCCTATCAATCCTGTAAGTTGAAGGTCAGCAATTAGCGTACCTAAAACGTCAGCAAGTTCATCAATCGAAGTGGAGTTTGCATCATAACTTCGATCAACAGTGACATTCGTAGGTGTATAAGTCCCAGTCTTAATAAGCTTAATAATATTGCCGTTCTCATTCATCACATGCATACTAACATTACCGCTTATGTCATCTGCATACATTCCTGCTGTGTTTGTCACCATTGAAGTCGGTGCTGTACCACCTGTAAAAAGTAATGCCGCCGAACCATTTGAATTTGCTGATAATATTCCCAACACCAAATTACCATTATTAGTAAGAGTTAGACGTTGTACACTAGTCGTAGTACCATTAACTGTAGAAAAAAATCGCCACTCCGTTCCTTGATTTGCGTCTGTCCAATTTTGAGCACTAAGACAACTAAAAACAGTTTGGGGTGTGGAATATGCCGTAGCTCCATAAGCAGATGAAAACAACTGAAAAATATTATTGCCATTGAGCATAGCGGAAGGTGCTAATATAGTACCCCGTGAACGGCGCATTACTATCCCAGGCCCGGTTGTACCAAAGGAATCAACTAAGATTGAAGGATTAGTAGCTGAGTCTGCGCCTTGAATATGTAAAAGAATTTTAGGATTAGTAGGTATTGAAACTGCCACTGATCCAATAGCATTATCATTAATCACATGCCTTGAATCCGGTGCAGAGCTATTAAATCCTACGAATCCAGTATCTAAAATTCGTATCGCCTCAGTAGCACCGTTATTCCCAACTTGGAAAATAATATCACTACCACTTGCACCTACGCCGGTAGTTGCGCGAAGAATTAAATCATCAGTGGTGCCTGTTCCACCAATAAGTGTCTGCCCGCCACTTCTACCAGCAAGTAAGGCATATCCTACGTGATCGTCACCAGTAAGTCCCAACAACTCACCATGATCGAAATCACTACCAGATAATCCGTGATCGTGGTCTTCAGCAGCAGCGAAAAGTGAAAATCCAGACGCCGCTGTTGCGGTATTTACCGGAACTTGTGGAGTTTTAAGCTGTAGTCTCTGTACCATTGAGAGTTACCGTCAACGCACCAACCGTACCTTGCAAACCTTGGATGACTTCGGCAGCAATCATTGACCAAGCACCAGGAAGCGTCAAGATTCCATTCGCGGGAATCGAATATGCGCTTAACAAACGTGTCGCAGCGGCATCAGCACCAATCGAAAGCGTCAACGTCGCAGCAGTTCCAGTCGTATTCGTAGCATGAATCAAATCAAGTGTCGTCTTCATTCCAGCAGGAACAGTGTAAAGCGTTGCCGCAGCACCCGATGGTTGTGCTGGACCATAAAGGCGCTTTTGAACATCAACAGTTGTCGTATTTGTATTCGTTGTCGTCGCTACAATATCGCCTTCAGAGAAGACCTCAATTGCGAGATTTGGAATTGAATCAACAACGATGGTTCGGTAGTGAGCAGTGATCGTACCTGTGTTTGCCGTAATGTTGACTGCGAGCGCGGCAGCAGGAACCGCAAGCCTAACGAGTGAATTCGCAGTAATCGTCCTGATAGGTATGTAATCAGTCGATTTGCCGTCTTTGAGTTCGATATTTAGTGAACCTGTTGCAGAAAACGTCAGATAAAGCAAAGTAACTGACGGCAAATGAGGTAAATTGACAAAGAAGCGCCCGGTAAGGGAAGTTTCTTTTGCCTTTACACCACTGGCGTTTTCTAAAAAACCAGCTTTGGTGAGTTCGGCCATTGAATTACTTGCCTACAGGAACCTGTTGACCTTGGAGTTGCTGCCCTTTCAACCGTTGCTGTTCAAGCCATGCGCGGTATTCAGGTTCGGGAAGTTGTGATTTCTGCAATCTCATATCTTCCATGAAAGGCTTCAAATATGGACCAACTGGAACTTTCGGACCAGGAGCGCTTCCACGAAATGGTTGCAACGATTTCAAAAACTGCCCAAGCGAATCTGCTTTGTTGAGCATTCCTTGACCAGCTTCGCCAGCGCGTTCCAGCCCACGCATTGCTGGCATCGACCTGCCAAGTTTTTCACCTACATTTGGATCGTAAGGCATTTGAATCTCCTATCTAACTTCTGCGTAATCTATATACGCCCAAACTGCCATATCATCTGCACTAGCAGAAAGTGTTCCAGTAATACTCAATCGTGTATATGGTGCTTCAGGTGCGCAATCAATTACAGCACCAGATGTACTAGTTGTTGCACTCGTAATATCAGACCAAGTAACATTATCAATAGATCGTTGTGCCTTAACAGTTACACCAGTATAATTTGCAAATATCGGCTGAAACGTTAATCGTCGTACTCCTTTGGTATCAAATGTTACAGCGACGTTTGGTGTAGAAATATCTTCGTTTGTTGCACCTAAAAATACCTTTGTTGGTCCAGCAAACGCTTTTATAAAAGGCATTCGGGAAGCGGTAATTGGGGTTATAGTAGCCACTTATTATTCTCCTTAGTTACCCCGCCTGCGATCAATCACTAAGCGGCTGATTGTTTGG
>Ga0214473_10001447_pt1 | contig 31322 bp, 36 predicted proteins | sample RVTome_7_FD_203509 | JGI IMG/M metagenome (GOLD analysis project Ga0214473, IMG submission 203509) | Soil microbial communities from uranium-contaminated site in the Upper Colorado River Basin, Wyoming, United States - RVT98D197 | ecosystem: Environmental > Terrestrial > Soil > Contaminated >...
AGCTGCCTCGCAGCCGGCGTGGCCGCCGCCGATGACGATGACGTCGAAACCCTTGCTCATGGCCCGTACCTAGTCTGTTCGCGCCTTGGCGTCAAAAGCGTTCGGGCATTGTTTCACGTGAATCAAGTTGGGGAACGAGCCTATTTGCCGATGCAGAACTCGGCGAAGATGGCGCCCAAGACCTCCTCGACGTCGATCCGCCCGGTGAGCCGCCCAAGATGGCGGGCGGCGATGCGAAGCTCCTCGGCCTTGAGCTCCGGGCTGAGCTTCGGCTCGCCGAAGCGCTCAAGCGCCGCCTGCCCCGCCTCGAGCTCGACCCGGTGGCGCGTGCGCGTGATGGCGGGAGACCCGGCGCCGGAGGACAGCAAGTCGCCCGCCCGGTCGGCCAGAAGCGCGATCAGAGCATCGAGCCCGGCCCCGGTCTTGGCCGAGACCTCGATGCGATCCGGACCGCCAGAGACGGTCGCAAGATCGATCTTGTTCAATACGCAAATTTGCCCACCAGTTGTCCAAAGTTGCCCGCCATTCCCACTGGAGATATCAAGCGGCGGGCTCCAGATAGGCGCCGCCGCATCGACCACCCACAACACGAGATCGGCGTCCTCGACGCGCCCCAATGCCCGGTCTATCCCCGCAGCTTCCACCTTGCCTTGCGCCTCCCTTATCCCCGCGGTGTCGCTGAGGATGACGGGCAAGCCGCCGAGATCGAGATGGACCTCGATGACATCGCGCGTGGTGCCCGCCTCCGCCGATACGATTGCCGCGTCGCGCTTGGCCAGCGCATTCAGGAGGCTCGACTTGCCGACATTGGGCGGTCCGGCGATCACGACCCTGAGACCATCGCGCAGGCGCTCGCCGCTGCGGTCGGCGAGCTGGCGCGCGATCGCGGCGCGCAAGGAGGCAACGATGGCGTCGGCCTTGAGGCTGACATCGGCCACCACGTCGCCCTCGTCGGCAAAGTCGAGTCCCGCCTCGACCAGCGCTTGCGCGGCGAGCAGCTCAGCGCGCCAGGTTTCGTAGAGCGCGCGCAACGATCCTTCGGCTTGCGCGAGAGCCTGGCGGCGTTGCGCCTCGGTCTCGGCACCGATCAGATCGGCGAGGCCTTCGACCTCGGTCAGATCGAGCTTGCCGTTCTCGAAGGCGCGCCGCGCGAATTCGCCGGGTTCCGCAAGTCTCGTACCGGGAAGCGTAAGCACCGCGTCGACCACCGCGCCGATCACGGCGCGGCTGCCATGCACATGCAGCTCGGCCATGTCCTCGCCGGTAAAGCTGGCCGGGCCGGGGAACCACAGCACGAGCCCGCGGTCGAGCTTCGACCATCGCGGCGGCCCGATATCCCTGAGGCTCGCGTGGCGAGGCTCAGGGATCCCGCCGCAAAACGCCGCGAGCATGGCGCGCGTCGCAGGTCCCGAGATGCGGATCACGGCGATGGCGGCAAGGCCAGCGCCGCTCGCGGGCGCAACGATGGTGTCGTTTGTGGCGACGATCGTGGGGGTCATTGCGTTATTCTAGGGTGGAGCATGAGGAAGGGCCATGCAGGAGCGGGCAGACGGTAACCGGCTTTCGGGCGAGACGAGCCCCTATCTCCTTCAGCACAAGGACAATCCCGTGCATTGGCGGCCGTGGGGCAAGGCGGCGCTCGCCGAGGCCCGCGCGGCCGGCAAGCCGATCCTGCTCTCGGTCGGCTACGCGGCCTGCCATTGGTGCCACGTCATGGCGCATGAGAGCTTCGAGGACGAGGCCACCGCCGCCGTCATGAACGACCTGTTCGTGAACATCAAGGTGGATCGCGAGGAGCGCCCCGATGTCGATGCGATCTATATGGGGGCGCTGCACGAGCTCGGCGAGCAGGGCGGCTGGCCGCTCACCATGTTCCTCACCTCCGATGCCGAGCCGTTCTGGGGCGGCACCTATTTCCCCAAGGACGAACGCTACGGACGACCGGCATTTATCCGTGTACTGAATGAAGTCGCGCGGATCTATCGCGACGAGCAGGACAAGGTGCGGCAGAACGCCGACGTGCTGAAGGACAGGCTCAAGCCCCGGCCGCGCGGCGCCGGCGCCGCGCCGCCGAACGAGGCGACGCTTGCCGATCTGGCGCGGCGTCTGGTGCAGGCGGTCGATCCGGTCCATGGCGGGATCAGGGGCGCGCCGAAATTCCCGCAACCGCAGTTCTTCGGATTGCTGTGGCGCGCAGGTCTCCGCTTCGGCCTCGCCAATCCACTCGAGGCGGTCGACCTCACCCTCACTCACATCGCCCAAGGCGGCATCTACGATCATCTCGGCGGCGGCTTCTCGCGCTACAGCGTGGACGAGCGCTGGCTCGTGCCGCATTTCGAGAAGATGCTCTACGACAACGCGCAGCTCATCGACATGATGACCGAGGCTTGGCGCGAGACGAAGTCGCCGCTCTATGGGCAGCGCATCGAAGAGACGGTCGGCTGGCTCACGCGCGAGATGACGCTCAAGGAGGGCGGCTTCGCCTCGTCGCTCGACGCCGACAGCGAAGGCGAGGAGGGCAAGTTCTATGTGTGGTCACTCGCCGAGATCGAGGAAGTGCTTGGCACGACGGACGCTGCGCTCTTCGCCGAGATCTACGACGTGACGGCGGGAGGGAATTTCGAGGGCCACAACATTCTCAACCGGCTGAACGCCATCGAGCTGCGCGACGCCGAGACCGAGCGCCGTCTTGCCGAAATGCGCGAAAAACTTCTGGCGCGGCGCGCATCGCGCATCCGTCCCGGCTTCGACGACAAGGTGCTGGCCGACTGGAACGGGCTGATGATTGCGGCGCTCGCCAACGCGGCCGAGGCCTTCGACAGGCCGGAATGGCTCGCGGCGGCGGAGCGCGCCTTCGCGTTCGTCAGTACGCGGATGACAGCAAACGGGCGCCTGTTGCACGCTTACCGCGCGGGCGAGGCGAAAGCGCCGGCGACCGCCAACGACTACGCCAACATCTTCCTGGCGGCGCTCGCGCTCGCCAAGGTCACCGGCAAGGCCTTCTATATCGAACGCGCGCGCGAATGGGTGGACGTGCTCGACCGCCATTATTGGGCGCCCGATCTCGGCGGCTATTACTACGTCGCCGACGATACCGGCGATCTCATCGTGCGGCCGTTCAGCGGACAGGACGAGGCGACGCCCAACGCCAACGGCGTGATGGTGTCGAACCTGATGGCGCTTTACTCATGGACCGGAGAGGCGCGCTATCGCGACCGCGCCGAGGCGATCCTGAGCGGCTTCGCCGGCGCCATAGCCGAGAACATCTTGGCCCATGCCGGCCTGCTCGCGGCAACCATCGACGTCGCCGCGCCGGCTCTGATCGTGCTCATCGTGCCGGAGGGCGGCGACGCCAAGACGCTGCGCCGCGCGCTGAGCGACGTGTCGCTGCCGAATGCCGTGGTGCAGGAGGTGAGGGCAGGGGAGTCGGGCACTAGCGCCTTGCCGGAATCATCGCCGGCGCACGGCAAGACCGCGATCGACAACAAGCCCACCGCCTATGTGTGCATCGGCCCGCAATGCTCATTGCCGGTGACCGACCCTGCGAAGCTGGTGGAGACGATGAGGGCCGTACGCCAGGTTTCCATCGCCTAATCGTTGTCATGCCCGCGAAGGCGGGCATCCAGTAAACTCAGGGGCTTGCGATGACGGGATAGAGGTCGCTCCAGTTCGGATTCTTTTCCTCAATGAGGCGCACCTTCCAAGCGCGATTCCATCGTTTCAGCTGCTTCTCGCGGTGAATGGCTGCGCCAACTTCGCCGAACTGTTCGAAGTAGACCAGACGCGCCACGCCGTATCTCTCGGTGAAGCCCTTTACGAGCTTTTTCCTGTGCTGGTAGACGCGCCGGACCAGGTCACTCGTCACCCCGATATAGAGCGTGCCGCCAATGCGGCTCGCGAGGATATAGACATAGTAGACGCGTTCCCTCACACGCCGACTCTGGCGGTTACTGGATTGCCCGGTCAAGCCGGGCAATGACAACGTTGGGGGCGCCTAGCCAAATTCACGTCATGCCCGCGAAGGCGGGCATCCAGTAACCCCGGTCTTCGCGATCCAACTTCGGTCGGTGGTTACTGGATCGCCCGGTCAAGCCGGGCGATGACAAGTGGAGGAGGATGGGGCCGCGGCGCTAGGTGTTCATCGACTCGAAGAATTCAGAGTTGTTCTTGGTCTGCTTCAGCTTGTCGAGCAGGAACTCGATGGCGTCCTGGGTGCCCATCGGGTTCAGGATGCGGCGGAGCACGTACATCTTCTTGAGCACGTCGGCCGCGACCAGAAGCTCCTCCTTGCGGGTACCGGAGCGGGCGATGTCGATGGCCGGGAAGGTGCGCTTGTCAGCCACCTTGCGGTCAAGCACGATCTCGGAATTGCCGGTGCCCTTGAACTCTTCGAAGATCACTTCGTCCATGCGGCTGCCGGTATCGATCAGCGCCGTGGCGATGATGGTGAGCGAGCCACCCTCCTCGATATTGCGGGCGGCGCCGAAGAAGCGCTTCGGCCGCTGCAGCGCGTTGGCGTCGACACCGCCGGTCAGCACCTTGCCGGACGACGGCACCACGGTATTGTAGGCGCGGCCCAAGCGCGTGATCGAGTCGAGCAGGATCACCACGTCGCGCTTGTGCTCGACCAGGCGCTTGGCCTTCTCGATCACCATCTCGGCGACCTGCACGTGGCGCGAGGCCGGCTCGTCGAAGGTGGATGAGATCACCTCGCCCTTCACCGAGCGCTGCATGTCGGTCACCTCTTCGGGGCGCTCGTCGATCAGCAGCACGATCAGATAGCACTCGGGGTGATTGGCGGTGACGGCATGGGCGATGTTCTGGAGGATCACGGTCTTGCCGGTGCGCGGCTGCGCCACGATCAGCCCGCGCTGGCCCTTGCCGATCGGCGATACGATGTCGATCACCCGGCCGGTATTGTCCTTGCGGGTCGGATCCAGCGTCTCCATCTCGAGCCACTCGTCGGGATAGAGCGGCGTCAGATTGTCGAAATGGATCTTGTGGCGCTGCTTGTCGGGGTCCTCGAAATTGATGGTGTTGACCTTGAGCAGGGCGAAATAGCGCTCGCCGTCTTTCGGGCTCCTGATCTGGCCTTCGACCGTGTCGCCGGTCCTGAGGCCGAAGCGGCGGATCTGCGACGGCGAGACGTAGATGTCGTCAGGGCCGGCGAGATAGTTGGAATCGGGAGAGCGCAGGAAGCCGAAGCCGTCCTGCAGCACCTCGACGACGCCGGTGCCGGTGATCTCGACATCGCGGGCCGCCAGTTGTTTCAGAATCGCGAACATGAGCTCCTGCTTGCGCATGGCGCTCGCGTTCTCGACAGCGACCTCCTCGGCGAAGCTCAAAAGCTCCGTCGGCGATTTGGTCTTCAAATCTTGCAGCTTCATTTCCTGCATGCATTGCTACTCCAAACGGGAATGGGTGAACTTGGGTGTTTCGAATTCCGCGCAGGGCCGCGCGGTTTCAAAGGAAGGGGAAAGGATAGGACCTCGGCGGGAAGGCAGAGTTCGACGCCTGCTCCGCTCCGGGCGACCCGATCTTTTGGGGGGGAAAGGCGGGCCGCGACAGCGTCCCGAATAGGATGCGACTCATTTATAGCAGACCTCGAAGGCGGGCGAAATAGGTTTGCCAAGGCCCCTAGAAGGGGCGGACAACCACCAGAATCACGATGCAGATCATGAGAACGGTGGGGACCTCGTTGGCAATGCGGTAGAAACGCGCCGACCGCGTGTTCCGATCCAGGGCGAAGTCTTTGGTCCACATGGCCAGCAGCCCATGAAAGGCCGACAGCGCCAGGACGAGGGCAAGCTTGGCGTGAAACCACCCGTCCCGCGACCAGTCGATCACGCCGGAAAATGCCAGGATCAGACCGAGCACCCAACTCGCCAACATGGCGGGCGTGGTGATGAACCTGAGCAGCCGCCGCTCCATCAGTTTGAAGGTCTCGGACTGCTCGGAGCCTCGTTTGCTCGCCGCATGATAGACGAAGAGCCGCGGCAAATAGAGCAGCCCTGCCATCCAGGCGATGATGGCGATGACGTGGAAGGCCTTGATATAGGCAAGGAGCATCGAAAATGCCAGGGGAGTGGGTTATTAGGCCGAGCCGACCTTGACCAGGTTGACCAGCCGCGTGACGTGTTCGATCGGTGTCTCGGGCAGAATGCCATGGCCGAGATTGAAGATGAAGGGCCCCTGCCCAAGCGCCTCGAGGATCGCCCCGACGCGGGCGTCGAGCTGCGGTCCCCCGGCGACGAGAAGGAGCGGATCGAGATTGCCTTGCACCGGAAGATGCACCTGCAATCTTTGCATCCAGCCGACCGGCACGCTCGTATCGCAGCTAATCGCATCGATGCCCGTCTCTCTGGCGTAGCGTTCGGCGAGCACGTCAACGCCCCGCGGGAAACCGATCATTGGCGTTTCCGGTGCTACCGCCTTGACCTGCGCGACAAGCCGCTTGGTCGGAGCGATGCACCAGCGCTCGAACTCATCCTCGGGCAGGTTTCCGGCCCAGCTGTCGAAGATCTGCACGGCGCGCGCGCCGGCTCTCACCTGGCTGACCAGATACTCGGCGGAAATGTCGACCAGAAGATCGATGAGGCGCTGGAAGGTCGCCTGATCGCGATAGGCCAGAAGCCTTGCCGCCGCCTGGTCCTTGCTGCCTCCGCCTTCGACCATGTAGGTGGCGACCGTCCACGGCGCGCCGCAAAAGCCAATCAGAGGCACGGTCTTCGGAAGCTCAGCCACGACCCGTTCGATGGTCTCATAGACGGGCGCCAGGGCCTTAGCAGCATTTGCCCGATCAAGACCGGCAACGCCCTTGGCATCCCTGACCGGCTCGAGCTTGGGGCCTTCTCCCTCGATGAACTCGACCTTCTGTCCCAAGGCGTAAGGAACGATGAGGATGTCGGAGAAAACAATCGCCGCGTCGAAAGCGAACCTTCTCAGCGGTTGCAGCGTTACTTCGGCCGCGAGCTCAGGAGTGCGGCAGAGATCGAGAAACGAAGAGGCCTTCGCCCTCACCTGCCGATATTCCGGCAGATAGCGCCCGGCCTGGCGCATCAGCCAGATCGGCGGCGGGACGTTGACCTGCCCGGCGAGGGCTCCGAGAAACGGACTTTCTGAAAAAGGCACACGCAACATTGGTTTTCTCAAAACACTATAAGAGAGACTCTCTCTAAGGTTTCTATTGTTACAGTTAGGGCGTGAATAGCGGACATTCCGGACTGTCACCAGGCTCTCTACAGGACTCCTAATAAAGGCAGAAGTTCTTGATGTGCCGGATATGAGGCGTGTGGCTAAAGTCCTGGCAAAAGGAGTGCGAGCGGCTCCTACCGGGCCTTCCACGGCGATCCTTCCACGCTGGCAGGCGGTGGACTGTCTGTGGGAAGCGGCCTTGCGGTCTTGGGGACGGAGAAGGGTATTGTTCGGCATTTCGTAAAAGCTGTCATTTTCTCGACATCAGCGAATCTGTGAAGAAGTTGTCCCTATTGTTCCGCAGCCAAGGGGATAGGGAGGAGCACTCGCCGGAGTTGCTCCCTTAACCCATCGCGGTTATCCAGAGGGATTGCCATGGATATCCAGCGAACTTTCCACCTCCATATGATCTCCGACGCGACCGGCGAGACCCTCGCCACCATCGCCAAGGCGGTCAGGGTGCAATACGCCCAAGTCAGGGCGATCGAGCACCTGCATCCTCTGGTCCGCAGCCGGCGCGAGCTCGAGCGGGTGGTGAAGGACGTGGAGGCAACGCCCGGGATCGTGCTCTATACCCTCTTCAACCGTGAGTTTGCCGAAGAGCTCGAGCAGTCCTGCAAGAGGCTGAATATTCCCTGCGTGGCCGCGCTCAAGCCGATCTTGCAGGTCTTCGAATCCTATCTCGGAACGCCGTCCACCCCCACGGTGGGGGGCCAGCATGTACTCGACGCCGACTATTTCCGGCGCATCGAGGCGCTCAACTTCACTATGCTGCACGATGACGGCCATCTGCCGCCGAATCTCAACGATGCCGATATCGTGCTGATCGGCATCAGCCGCACGTCCAAGACGCCGACGGCGATCTATCTCGCCCAGCGCGGCTTCAAGACCGCCAATGTGCCGCTCGTGCCGGGCGTGACGCTTCCCCCACAGATCGAGATGCCGACCAGCGCTTTCGTCGTCGGTCTGGTGGCCAGCCCGGAGCGGATTGCGCAGGTGCGCCAGAACCGCGTGATCGAGCATGCGCACAATCACCTCGAGGACTATGTCGACCGCGAGGCCATCGCCGCCGAGATCGCCCAGACCCGGGTGCTGTGCGCGCGGCATGGCTGGCCGATCATCGACGTGACCCGCCGCTCCATCGAAGAGACGGCGGCCGCCATCATCCGCCTCTATCATGATCGCGAAGCGCCGGCGCTCGAGGCATGAGCAGCTTTATGCAAGCCGGGCGGCCGCCTTTGATTCTCGCCTCGGGGAGCAAGTCGCGCGCCCGGATCCTCGAAGCGGCGGGGCTTGCCTTCATCGTCGAGCCGCCGGGCCTCGATGAAGGCGTCATGCGCCAGGCAGTCAGCGGCGAGCGCTCGCTCGCTCCCCATGACGTCGCCGAGGTGCTGGCGCGGGCCAAGGCCGAGGCCGTGAGCGATCTTGCCCCCAAGGCTTATGTCATCGGCGGGGATCAGGTGCTCGCGCGCGGCGACACCATCCTCTCCAAGCCCGAGAGCATGGAGGCGGCACGCCGCCAGCTGCTCGATCTCAGCGGCAAGAGTCACACGCTGCATACCGCGGTTGCCGTTGCCGCCAACGGCGAGACCATCTGGGCAGAGACCACGGTGGCGACGCTCACCATGCGCAAGCTTTCTCCCGAATTCATCGGCCGCTACCTTGCCGCCGCCGGAGAGGAGGTCCTAAACTCGGTCGGCGCCTATCAGATCGAATCGATCGGCGTTCAGCTGTTCGAGAAGATCGATGGCGACTATTTCTCCATCCTCGGCCTCCCTCTCATTCCGCTCCTCGATACGCTTCGGCGCGAGGGCGTCATCGAAAGCTGAAGCTCCATGCAACGCGCCTGCGTCATCGGCTGGCCGGTCGAGCATTCCCGCTCACCTCTGATCCATCGCTACTGGCTGAAGCAGTATGGCATCGACGGCGCCTACGAGATGGAGGCGGTGGAACCTAAGGATCTGGCGCGGTTCCTCGGCTCACTAGCAGCGCGCGGCTACGCCGGCGCCAATGTGACGTTGCCGCACAAAGAGGCGGCCTTGCGCGCGGCAGAGTCGGCCGACGAGGCCGCCGTCAGGATCGGCGCCGCCAACACGCTATGGCTCGACCCCGACGGTACGCTGCACGCCAGCAACAGCGATGCCTACGGCTTCATGATCAATCTCAAGGTGGAGGCCCCGGACTGGAATAGGGGGCGGCGGCCCGTGATGGTGCTGGGTGCCGGCGGGGCGGCGCGGGCGATCCTCCACGGCCTCCTTGACGAGGGCGCCGCGCGCATCCTCATTGCCAACCGCACGCGCGACCGCGCTGAGGAATTGGCGCAAGCCTTCGGGCCGTCCGTGCATGTGGTCGACTGGGAGGACCGCCATCGAGCGCTCGCGGGATGCGGCCTGCTCGTCAATGCCACGAGCCTCGGCATGACCGGCAAGGAGAACCTCGACATCGATCTTGAGGCACTGCCGGCAGATGCCGTCGTCGCCGATGTCGTCTACAGCCCGCTCGAAACCACGCTGCTGGCGGCGGCACGCGCCAGGGGAAACCGGGTTGTCGATGGGCTCGGCATGCTGCTTCACCAGGCCGTTCAGGGCTTCGAGCGCTGGTTCGGCGTCCGTCCCGAAGTGACGCCTGCGCTCAGGGCCCATGTCGCGGCGGCGCTGGGAGAAAAATGATGCTGGTCATCGGGCTCACCGGCGGGATCGGCATGGGGAAGTCGGCGGCGGCGGACCATTTCGCCAGGGCCGGCGTGCCTGTGTTCAACGCCGACGCTTGCGTGCATCAGCTCTACGAGGGGGAGGCTGTCGGGCCGATCGAGGCTGCCTTCCCCGGTGTCACGCGCGGCGGCAGAGTCGATCGGACGCTGCTCGCCGAAAAACTGGCGGGCTCACAGCAGCGCTTGAAACAGCTCGAAGCGATCGTGCATCCCATGGTGGTCAAGGCCGAGATCGAGTTCCTGCGCGAGCAGGAGGCTAAGGGGGCCACGCTCGCAGTGCTGGAAATCCCGCTTCTGTTCGAGACCGGCGCCGACGCCCGAGTCGACGTGACCATCGTGCTGAGTGCTCCCTCGGAGGTGCAAAAGTGGCGCGTGCTGGCGCGACCCGGCATGACCGTGGACAAGCTCGAGCATCTCATCGCCCGCCAGCTTCCCGATGCCGACCGGCGGGCCCGGGCCGACTATGTCGTAAACAGTGGAACAAGTTTGAAAGACATGCACGCCGCGCTCGATAATCTCATCGAATCGCTTCAACATCGCGAGGGGCGCGTGATGGAGCGACTGCGCGCCCGCTAGCGAGGCAGGCAGATTTGCGCGAGATCATCCTCGATACCGAGACGACCGGACTCGACCCGTTCGACGGCCACAGAGTCGTCGAGATCGGCTGCATCGAGCTGATCAACGGCATCCCGACCGGGCGGGTGTGGCATTGCCATTTGAACCCCGAACGCGAAGTTCCCTACCAGGCCTTCGAGGTGCACGGCCTCTCCACCGAGTTTCTGCGCGACAAGCCGCGTTTCGCCGAGCTTGCCGACGACATGCTGACCTTCATCGAAGGCGCCATGCTGGTGATGCACAACGCCGCCTTCGATTTCGGTTTCCTCAATGCCGAGCTCGACAGGCTGGCGCGGCCGCAGCTCCGCTGGGACCGCGTGGTTGACACGCTGGCGTTGGCGCGACGGAGGCATCCAGGCGCGCCGTGCAGCCTCGACGCGCTGTGCAAGCGCTACGGCGTCGACCTTTCCGAGCGCGAGACGCACAGCGCGCTCCTCGATTGCCGGCTACTCGCCGCCGTCTATGTGGAGCTGGTGGGCGGCCATCAGGCGCGGCTCGACTTTGCCGTGAACGGCGCGCAGGCGGGCCTGCTTAGGGCGAATGACGAAGCCATTCGGCCGCGGCCAAGACCTCTCGCTCCGCGGCTGACGGCGGCGGAAATCGAAGCCCACCGCGCGTTCGTCGCGACGCTCGGCGCCGATGCGCTGTGGCTGCGCTACTAGTTCTTGGCGGCGCCCTCAGCCTGGGTGAGGTTCTGAGCGTATAGCCGGCCGAAATCGATCGGATCGAGCATGAGCGGCGGAAAGCCTCCGTCGCGGATGACGTCGGCGAGCACGCGGCGCAGGAAGGGGAACAGGATCGTCGGGCAATCCACGAAGAGAACGGGCTGCAATAGATTCTGCGGCAGGCCCTTCAGGCGGAATAGCCCGCCATAGACCAACTCCACATTGTAGATCACGCCCTGGTCGCTCCTGGCGTGGACCTCGAGTTGCAGCGCGACCTCGTAGGTGTCCTCGGCGCGGGGGCCCGCATTCACATTGACGCCGACCTTGAGCTGCGGGTTTTGGCCGGGGCCTTGCAGCGATTGGGGAGCGGTGGGGCTCTCGAAGGAGAGATCCTTGATATACTGGGCGAGCACCGTGAGCTGAGGCTGGGTCGCCTTAGCGCCGGTCGCGGCGTCGGGCGCGGCGTGAGGCGGCTCCGGTGACGGACCGTCGCCATTGGTCTTCTTGGGCTGGTTGCCCCCTGCCTTGTTTTTGGCCATCGCGGTTCGGACCCTCCATGCGCTGGCTAGCACGGGAGCGGCGAAGACCGCAATTCCACGGCAGCCCATCTTCAGGCGGTGGCAACGACGAATTAAGTGCAAAGGCGTTTAGGGTTGGCTTAGGCAGCGGGAATGCCTTAAGTTGTGCTTCGTGGCGCGGGCAGGGCATGGGAGTTTCCTGCCCGAACGAAGGCTCCCGCTGGCAAATCTCTAGGCGTGCACCAATATGCCACCCAGAGAGTTCCGCATCAATCGCGGGCTAATCCCATGAACGCGGGTCTTGGCAAGGCATGACTGAAGCTTTCGACATCTACACACTATTGTTCCTGGTGCTCGCGGTCGTCATTTTCATCCGGCTGCGCAACGTGCTGGGTCGGCGCACGGGCAACGAGCGCCCGCCTTACGATCCCTACACCACGCCCGAGGCCAAACGGGCCGGCGCGCCGGAGGCCAACGAGCCGGTGGTGGCCTTGCCGCGCGGCCGCTCGGCGCGCGCGTCCATCGAGGCGTCAGGCCCCTCCCTGGAGGACATCGAGGCGCGCCTTGAGCGGCATGCCCCGAAGGACAGCCCGCTCGGCCAGTCGCTCACTGCTCTGATGCGGGCCGATCCCGGTTTCGATCCGGGCCAGTTCCTCGATGGCGCCAAGGCCGCCTACGAGATGATCGTCATGGCCTTCGCCGAGGGCGACGAGGCAATGCTGAGGCAGCTCCTCGGTGACGACGTCTATGAGGGCTTCGAGCGCGCCATCCGCGAGCGCGAAACGCGCGGCGAGAAGGTCGAGTCGAGCCTGGTCGCCATCGACAAGGCCGATATCATCGAGGCCGAGGTCAAGAACCGCACCGCCTATGTGACGGTGAAATTCGTGAGCGAGCTCATCTCGGTGACGCGCGACGCCGATGGCGAGGTGGTCGAGGGCGACCCCAAGAAGGTGCGCGAGGTCACCGATATCTGGACCTTCGCGCGTGAGGTCGCCTCGAAGAATCCCAATTGGAAGCTGGTCGCCACCGAAGCCGCCAATTAGCCCAAATCTCGCAAAGCTCTTGTTGCCGCTTGGGGCAATCGTTGCCACGATTGCGCTCCTCCTGTGGAGATGCGAGGTGGAAGATCAGACGATCAGGCTCAAACCTGTCAGTTTCGCCGAGATCAAAGGCTGGGCCGGAGACGATCATGCCGCGGCGCTTCGCGCCTTCATCAAGTCTGCCCACGCCGATCCTGAGCTCCCATACGGAGACGCAGCCATTCTTCTCGGCGATGGCGTGAGCCGCGAGGCGGCGCGGCGCTTCTTCGAGGATCTCTACACGCCGCATGTGGTCGAGGACTCAGGCGAGACCGGCCTCGTCACCGGCTATTACGAGCCCGAGGTGAACGGCTCGCGCGAGCGTGGCGGCAAGTTTCAGGTTCCCGTTTATCGCCGTCCGGACGATATCGTGCTGGTGAAGCCGGATCTGTTGCGCGCGCTCTACAACGATGGCCACAGCGTGAGGCGCCGGAAGGGCGAAGAGCTTGTGCCGTATTACACGCGCGCGGAAATCGAGGCGGGCGCGCTCGAGGGCCGGGGGCTAGAGCTGCTCTATCTCGACGATCCGGTCGAGCTTTTCTTCATGCAGGTGCAGGGCTCAGGCCGCGTGCGGCTGCCCGACGGTTCATGGGTGCGGCTCGGCTATGCGGCCAAGAACGGCCATCGCTACACCTCGATCGGCAAGCTTCTTGCGGAGCGCGGCGAGAAGCCGCCCCAGGGGCTGACGATGGAAGGCCTGAAGTGGTGGCTGCGGGCCGATCCCGCGCGCGGCCTAGCACTGATGCACGAGAACAGGTCTTACGTCTTTTTCCGCGAATTGCCGGAGGCAGAAGCCGGCGAGGGTCCGGTTGGCGCGCAAGGCGTTCCGCTCACGCCAGGGCGCAGCCTCGCCGTCGATACCGCCTATCACAAACTCGGCACGCCGGTCTTCGTCGCGGCGCCAGATCTTGCCACGGCGGAGGGCAGGCCTTTCCGGCGCCTGATGATCGCGCAGGACGTGGGCTCGGCCATCAGGGGCAAAGAGCGGGGCGACATCTACTGGGGGTCTGGCGACGACGCCGGCGCCATCGCCGGGAGCACCAAGGAAAAGGCGCGCTTCTATATCTTGCTGCCGAAGCGTTAAGGCGGCTTGCGCTATGCTCCAGCCCCATGGGCAAGCGCGATACCGATCTTGAAAGTGATGCCGAGCTATGGGCGCGGGTGGCGCGCAGCGCCCGGCCGCTACCAAAAGGACAGCGCATGGCTGCTCCGGCTGCTCCGCCCAAGCCGCGCGCCAAGCCGGCTGTGAAGGAGGCCTCGTCCCCGGTGAAGCCTGCGCCGAAACCGGCGGCGAAGCCCGCTCCTGCTGCGCGGGGCGAGGCGCTCGACCGGCAGACGGCGCGGAAGCTCGAAGGCGGGCGATTGGCGGTCGAGGCGCGGCTCGATCTGCATGGCATGCGGCAGCGGGACGCGCACGCGGCGTTGCGGAGATTCTTGAAGTCGGCCCAAGGCAAAGGCTATCGCCATGTGCTGGTGATCACCGGCAAGGGCGCCGCGCCCGACGCGCGACGAAGCTTCTACGAGGACGACGAACGCGGGGTGCTGCGCCAGGCCGTACCGCATTGGCTGGCCGCGCCGGATCTCGCGCAGGTGATTGTCAGCTATTCGGAAGCGCCGCGCCGCCTCGGCGGCGAAGGCGCCCTTTATGTGCGTCTGCGGCGGCCTAGACCTACAAAATGAACTTCGACAAGTCGGCGTTCTTGGCGAGGTCGCCGATATGCTTCTCGACATAGGCGGCGTCGATGACGACCTTCTCGCCCGCCCGGTCGGCGGCGTCGAAGCTGATGTTGTCGAGGATGCGCTCCATCACCGTCATCAGGCGGCGCGCGCCGATATTCTCGACTGCCGTGTTCACCTCCACGGCGATGTCGGCAATGGCCTCGATCGAGTCGGGCGTGAACTCGAGCTCGACCCCTTCGGTCTTCATCAACGCCACATATTGCTTGATGAGGCAGGCCTTGGGCTCGGTCAGGATGCGGCGAAAATCGTCGCGGGTGAGCGGGCGAAGCTCGACCCTGATGGGGAGGCGGCCTTGCAGCTCGGGAAGAAGGTCGGAGGGCTTGGCGATGTGGAAGGCGCCCGAGGCGATGAAGAGGATGTGGTCGGTCTTCACCGGCCCGTATTTGGTGCCGACGGTCGTGCCCTCGATCAGGGGCAGGAGGTCGCGCTGAACGCCTTCGCGGCTCACGTCGGCGCCGATGCGCTCGGAGCGCGCGCAGATCTTGTCGATCTCGTCGAGAAAGACGATGCCGTTGTTCTCGACGTTCCTGATCGCCTCCTGCACTATCATGTCGTTGTCGATCAGCTTGTCGCTCTCCTCGCCCAGCAGAATGTCGAAAGAGTCGCGCACGGTGACCTTGCGCGGCTTGGTCCGGGTCCCGAGCGCCTTGCCGAGAACCTCGGAGAGATTGATCATGCCGACCTGGCTTCCGGGCATGCCGGGAATCTCGAAAGACGGCATGGTCGGCATATCGGCGACCTGGATCTCGATTTCCTTGTCGTCGAGCTCGCCCGAGCGCAGACGCTTGCGGAACGCCTCGCGAGTCGAGACGGCGGCGCCTGAACCGACCAGGGCGTCGATCACCCGCTCCTCGGCGTTGAGCTGGGCCTTGGCGGCGACCTCCTTGCGCTTGACGTCGCGCACGAGGCCGATGCCGGCTTCGAGCAGATCGCGCACGATCTGATCGACGTCGCGGCCGACATAGCCGACCTCGGTGAATTTGGTGGCCTCGACCTTGATGAACGGCGCGCCGGCGAGCTTGGCCAGGCGGCGCGAAATCTCCGTCTTGCCGACGCCGGTCGGGCCGATCATCAGGATGTTCTTGGGCAGGACCTCCTCGCGCATGTCCTCTTCGAGCTGCTGCCGGCGCCAGCGGTTGCGTAAGGCGATGGCCACGGCGCGCTTGGCGTCGCGCTGGCCGATAATGTGGCGGTCGAGCTCGGAGACGATCTCGCGGGGGGAAAAGCTGCTCATGACTCCTACTGGCTACTTGGTCGTGTCGAGGGTCTCAACGACCACCTCGTCATTGGTGTAGACGCAAATCTTGGCGGCAATGGACATGGCTTTCCGCGCAATGGCCTCGGCATCGAGCGGCCCGTCGAGCAGCGCGCGGGCCGCGGCGAGCGCGTAGGCGCCACCCGAGCCGATGCCCATGACCGCATCGTCCGGCTCGAGCACATCGCCCGTGCCGGTGAGCACGAGGCTCTCGTCAGGGTCGGCCACGATCATCATGGCCTCGAGCCGGCGTAGATAACGGTCGGTGCGCCAGTCCTTGGCGAGCTCGACGCAAGCGCGCTTGAGCTGATCGGGAAAGCGCTCGAGCTTGGTCTCCAGCCGCTCGAACAGGGTGAAGGCGTCGGCGGTCGACCCGGCGAAGCCCGCAATCACATTGCCGCTGCCCACCCGGCGCACCTTTTTGGCCGTGCCCTTGATGATGGTCTGGCCGAGGGTGACCTGGCCGTCGCCGGCGATCACCACCTTGCCGCCCTTGCGGACGGTCAGAATCGTGGTGCCGTGCCAGGTTTCGGAGGAAGAGGGGGAGAAACCCATGGTGCTCGCGATATCGGGAGAGAAGCCTTGTTCGTCAAGCTTTGGCACGTTAACGCTCTAATAGCACTCACCGGCCTGCTGGCGTATAAGCGGGCGCTCGGAAGCGAATTGCTAAGAGCCGTGAGTTAAGCTCGAAACCATGCAGAAGCGAAGCAAAGATACCGAAGCCCGGCGGGCGACCATCACACGCCGGACCAAGGAAACCGCGATCACCGCCTCCGTCGATCTCGACGGCACCGGCGCCTATGAGATCGCGACCGGCGTAGGCTTCCTCGATCACATGATCGAGCAGCTCGCCCGCCACTCCCTGATCGACATCACGCTGAAGGCCAAGGGCGATCTCCATATCGACCAGCACCACACCACAGAGGACTCCGGCATCGTGCTCGGCCAGGCGGTGGCACGCGCGCTCGGCGACAAGAAGGGCATCGCCCGCTATGGCGCGGCCTATCTCCCCATGGACGAGACCCTGACCCGCGTCGCGCTCGACGTCTCGGGGCGGCCCTTTCTGATGTGGAAGGTGGCCTTCACCCGCTCCAAGATCGGGGACATGGATACCGAGCTGTTCCGCGAGTGGTTCCAGGCCTTCGCCCAGCATGCCGGACTGACGCTCCATGTCGAGACCCTCTACGGCGAGAATAGCCACCACATCGCCGAGACCTGCTATAAGGCGCTCGCCCGGGCGCTCCGTCAGGCGATCGCCGTCGACGAGCGGCAGCAGGGGCGCGTGCCCTCGACCAAGGGCCAGCTTTAGCAACTCGTCCAGGTTGGCTGGCAACAAGGTAAAGTCGCCGTGACCGTCTATTCCGTTTATGAGCCGCCCATCGAGGCGCCGGACGTTGCCGAGCGCGCCGACCGGCTTACCTTCGTGAAGGAAGGCTTCTCTTGGACTGCCCTGTTCGTCCCGCTGCTGTGGCTGCTCTATTACCGCATGTGGATCGAGTTCATCGTCCTCGTGCTCATCTACGTTGCGCTTCAGGTCGTGTTCGGCACGGACCCGCAAGGTCAGACGCTGGCGGCATGGGCGAGCCTGGCGGTCGGTGTCCTGTTTGCGTTCGAGGCGGACGACCTTCGCACGATGTCGCTCGAGCGGCGCGGCTACCGGCTCGCCGGCGTGGCATCCGGCCGCGACCGGACCGAAGCCGAGCGTTCGTTCTTCACCGCCTGGCTGCCGCGACAAGCGAATCTCGCGCGGACGCCCGGGCGTGGGAGCGAGCCTCGCCGCGAGCAGGAAGCGGCGCCGCCGGTTCCGCGCGGAGAGGGCGAGGAGGTCATCGGGCTCTTCCCGCGGCCTTGACCCTCATGCACGTCGCCATCATCGATTACGGTTCGGGGAATCTTCACTCCGCCGCCAAGGCCTTCGAGCGCGCGGCCCGGGAAGAAGGCTCATGCCTCGCCGTCAAAGTGACGTCCAAGCCCGAGGACGTGCGCCAAGCCGAGCGCATCGTGCTGCCTGGCGTCGGCGCCTTCGCCGATTGCCGCCAAGGCCTGGTCAATATTCCCGGCATGATCGAAGCCCTTGAAGAGGCCGTGCGGCAAGGCGGCAAGCCCTTTCTCGGCATCTGCGTCGGCCTTCAGCTCATGGCGATGCGCGGGCTCGAACATGGGCTGACCCCGGGGCTCGGTTGGATCGAAGGCGAGGTGAGGGCGATCGCGCCGCGCGACCCATCGCTCAAGATCCCGCATATGGGCTGGAACACGATCGAGCTTGCGCGCAAGCACGCTCTGTTCGAGGACATTCCGACCGGGAATAAGGGCCTCAACGCCTATTTCGTACATTCCTATCATCTCGTCCCTTCCGGGCGCGAGACGCTCGTTGCCACCACCGACTATGGCGGGCCCATCACCGCGTTCGTCGCCAAGGACAATATGGCCGGCAGCCAGTTCCACCCTGAGAAGAGCCAGAAGCTCGGATTGGCGTTGATCACCAACTTCCTCAAGTGGAAGCCATGATCCTGTTCCCCGCCATCGACTTGAAAGACGGGCAATGCGTGCGGCTCCGCCAAGGCGAGATGGCGCAAGCGACGGTATTCAACGCCGATCCGGCGGCGCAGGCGCGCGAGTTCGAGAGCCAAGGCTTCGAATGGCTGCATGTGGTCGATTTGAACGGCGCGTTCGAAGGACGCCCGGTGAACGAGCAGGCGGTCGCGGCGATCTTCGATGCGGTGCATATCTCCATCCAGCTCGGCGGCGGCATCCGCGATCTCGACACCATCGTCACCTGGCTCGGCAAGGGCGTTGACCGCGTGATCCTCGGCACCGCGGCGGTGCGCGATCCGGCCCTGGTGCGTGAGGCGGCCCGCGACTTTCCTGGCTGCATCGCCGTCGGCATCGACGCCCGCGACGGCAAGGTGGCCATCGAGGGCTGGGCCGAGACGAGCGAGATGACGGCGCTCGATCTCGCCCGGAGATTCGAGGACGCCGGCGTCGCCGCCATTATCTATACCGACATCGCCCGCGACGGCGTGCTGGAAGGCCTCAACCTGGAGGCCACCGCGGCGATTGCCCGTGCGGTTACGATCCCGGTCATCGCCAGCGGGGGTCTTGCCGGGATCGAGGACGTGCAAAGGCTGCTCGAGCCCCGCTATAAGATGCTGGAAGGCGCGATCATCGGCCGTGCGCTGTACGACGGGCGGCTCGATCCGCGCGCCGCGCTCGCCGTGCTCAAGGATCGCCGCGAAGCGCAGAAGAAGGGCAAGGGCTGAACGAACATGCGCGCCCGCACCGTCTTCATTACCCTGCTCATTCTCATCCTGCTGATCGCGTTCGGGCCGGCGCTAATAGCCGTGGTCAGCCAGACGATCGCGGAATGGCTCGGCTGCCAGGTCGATCTCAACCGGGTCATCCCTTGCGTCATCAATGGCAAGGACTACGGGCAGACCTTCTATGACCTCGGCTTCGCCATCTGGTATTCCTACCTGTCGCTCCCGATAGGCCTCGTGCTTTTCGTTCTTTGGGCGATTGCGGGGACAATCGTCTTTTTCGGTTGGCTCAGCGACCGGCAGCGGAAGGCACGCTAACGTGCCATTGGAACCATGCTGAAAATCCGCGTTATCCCGTGCCTCGACGTTAGGGGCGGGCGCGTCGTCAAAGGCGTCAAATTCGTCGATCTCAGAGATGCCGGCGATCCGGTCGAGGCTGCCGCGGCTTACGACCAGGCCGGCGCCGACGAGCTCTGCTTCCTCGACATCACCGCGAGCCACGAGCAGCGCGGCACCATCCTCGACGTGGTCGCCCGCACGGCGGAGCGCTGCTTCATGCCGCTCACCGTCGGCGGCGGAGTGCGCAAGGTGGAGGACGTGCGTGCGCTGCTCGAAGCCGGCGCCGACAAGGTCTCGATCAATACGGCGGCGGTGAAGGATCGGAGCCTGGTGGGCGCCGCGTCGGAGAAATTCGGCGCGCAATGCATCGTGGTCGCCATCGACGCCAAGCGCGTGCCCTCGGACGGCGCGGCGCCGCGCTTCGAGATCTTCACCCATGGGGGCCGCGAGGCGACCGGGATCGAGGCCATAGGCTACGCGCGCGAAGTGGTCGCGCTCGGCGCCGGCGAGATCCTGCTCACCTCCATGGACCGCGACGGCACGCGCAAGGGCTTCGACCTCGAGCTGACCCGGGCCATTGCCGATGCCGTGTCGGTGCCGGTGATCGCGTCGGGCGGCGTGGGTACGCTCGACCATTTGGTCGAGGGCGTGCGCGAGGGCCACGCATCGGCCGTGCTGGCCGCCTCGATCTTCCACTACGGCGAGCACTCGATCGGCGAGGCGAAGCGGCATATGGCAGCGGCGGGGCTGCCCATACGGCTCGATCCGTAGCGCTGAGCTGACCCCAAAGTAATCTTGTCATGCCCGGCCTTGTGCCGGGCATCCACGAATTCTTCTCCACGGGTCAAAGACGTGGATGGCCGGGACAAGCCCGGCCATGACAGTTTGGGGTGGGTGAGACTCCATCCAGCGGGACATCCCTGGTTGCCTGCCAAGCAGGCAGATGCCCCAATTTTGGTAAGGATTACCAAAACGGGCCTATTCCCTCGCCCGTCGCGGCGGTGTATGAGGCAAGACATGAGCAAAGACGTCTTGAGTCGACTTGCCGCCATCATCAAGTCGCGCCGGCAGGCGAGGCCCGAAGACTCCCATACCCGCCGGCTCCTGGACGAGGCGCCGATCAAGCCGGCCAAGAAGCTCGGCGAGGAAGCCATCGAGGTGGCCATCGCCGCGCTCGCCCAGGACAAGAACGCGCTGGTCGCGGAGACCGCAGACCTGCTCTACCATCTGTTGGTGGTGCTGGAGTCCCGCGGCGTGTCTCTTGATGAGGTGCTCGACGAGCTGGAGCGGCGCATGGCTCTGACGGCGGTCGGCGAAAAGAGGCAGAAAACCGCTTCGCGCTGACGAGTAGGCGCATTCCCATGAACCCGCGTCCTACCGTCGCGTTCTCCCCCTATGTGACCTACCTGCGCGAAGAGTGGGCGCGGCTCCGGGCCGACACGCCCATGCCGCTCACCGAGGCAGAGCTCGACAATCTGTCGAGCCTCACCGAGCGGGTCTCGGCCGACGAGGTCGTCGACATCTATCTGCCGCTCAGCCGACTGCTTAACCTCTATGTCGAGGCGGCCCAGGGTCTGCACGGCAATACCGCCCGGTTCCTGCGTAAGAGCGACGGCAAGATGCCGTTCATCATCGGCCTGGCCGGCAGCGTCGCCGTCGGCAAGAGCACCACGGCGCGCGTGCTCCAGGCGTTGCTAGCCCGCTGGCCGAGCCATCCGCGCGTGGAGCTGGTGCCGACCGACGGGTTCCTCTTCCCCAATGCCTGGCTCGAAGAGCGCGGGTTGATGAACCGCAAGGGCTTCCCCGAAAGTTACGACCTGACCAAGCTGCTCAACTTTCTGGCCGAGGTGAAATCGGGCAGGGATCGCGTCGATGCGCCGGTCTATTCCCACCTCATCTACGATGTGCTGCCGGACCAGCCGCTTTCAATCGAGCGGCCCGACATCGTCATTGTCGAGGGGCTGAACGTGCTCCAGCCCGCCAAGCTGCCCAAGGACGGCGAGGCCATTCCCTTCGTCTCCGACTTCTTCGATTTCTCGATTTATATCGATGCCGCCGACGATCTGATCGAGAGCTGGTACGTAGAGCGCTTCCTGCGGCTCAGGCAAACGGCGTTCCGCGACCCTGCCTCCTATTTCCACCGCTATGCCACGCTGTCGGAGGAGGAGGCGGTCGCCACCGGGCTGTCGATCTGGCGCTCGATCAACCTTGTCAATCTGCGGGAGAACATCCTGCCGACACGACAGCGCGCCGATCTCATCTTGCGCAAGGGCGCCGACCACGCGGTCGAGACGGTGGCCCTCAGGAAGCTTTGAGCGGGCGAGAGTTACTTCAGCGGCTCTTCATAGAGCTGCTGCGAGCCAAGCCCGATATTCAGCCGAAGCATGGTGCGACTGGCGAAGACCCCCTCGTCGTCGATTTGCGTCGGGCGTCCATCGTCGTTGGCATACCGCATCTTGGGAACCGAGGAGATGTACTCATAGTCGGTCCAAAGCGAGAGGCTGGTGCGCATGCCGATCTGCTTGCGGGTCTCGAGCGATATGGTGCCGATGAAGGCAAGATCGTCGGTCGACTTGGAAAGCTTGGTGGCGACTGGCCCGGTGAAACGGCCATCATAGTCGGTATCGGCGGAATACAGGCCTCCGCGCAGATTGATGAATGTGCGCAATCCAAGCCGATCGTAGAGACCTCCGACGCCCTTCACGGCAGATCCCAAAATCGGGATGAAGCCGAAGCTGTACTCTCCGCCGACGCCGATATAGCCGCCGTAATAGGTCGTATCGAGGTTCTCCTTATAGGAGAAAACAGTGCCAACTGAACTGCGCAGCGTATTGTCTTGGTCGATGCCGCGCACGTCAGCGCCCATGATGAAGTAGTCGTTGCGGTAGAAATTGGGCTTGACGTGAACCGGTTCCGCACGGCCGAATTTCAGCTCGGCTTGTACACCCCAATAGTCAGCCTCGCGGTCGGTCTTGGTGTTGAGAGTCCCGGGGTTGAATGTGTTGGCGCCGGTTGGGTCGATGACGACACATCCGCCGTTGCATCTCTTGCGGTCGTCGGTCTCGACATTGGCCCAGAAGCCCTTGATGCCGCCGGTCACGCGATAGCCGCCCCAGAAGCCGAGCGCGGTCTCGAAGCCGCCGCCCGCCGCTCCGCCGAAGTCGGCCCAGTCGCTTTCGCTGTTTTTCTGCCGACGCCCGTTGGCGAAAGTGTATCTGATGTCGGGAAGGGAAAGGAATTGAACACCGCCGCCAACCCAAATGGTGGTCCCATTGAAGGTCGCGGTCGTCATGTCTTGAGCTTGCGCGGCCGGAGCGAAAACAGCGGCGCCCAAGGCCGCCGCCGCAAACACGCGTATCGGATGACGCATCAGACCCCCGCATCAATGCTTCGTGGAAGATAACAGCGAAGCGCCTTGCGGGGAGATTATCTATAGACGGTGCAACACGATTTTGGCTTGGCGTGGCCAAAAAGCCACAAATCAGGCAGAGCCTCTTTCTAGCCAATAAGCCCGTTCTCCTTAGCGAGTTTCTGCAGGGAGACCTCGGGCCTGGCGCCTATATGGGAGATCACCTCGGCCGCGGCGAGGCTGCCGAGTCGCCCGCATTGCGGTAGCGAGGCGCCATGGGTCAGCCCATAGAGAAAGCCCGCTGAGTAAAGGTCGCCGGCGCCGGTCAGGTCGACCACGTGGGGCACACTTTCGGCATCGATTTCAATGGTTTCGTTTGCGGCAACAATAACGGAGCCGGCCTCTGAGCGGGTGAGCACGGCCATCTCGCAGTCCCTTAACGCGGCGTCGGCCGCCTCCTCGAAGCTGTTCACCTGGTAGAGGGTGGTGATCTCTTTCTCGTTGGCGAAGACGATATCGGCGCCTTCCCGCACCAGTGCCTTGAAGTCCTTGCGGTGCCGGTCGACGCATAAGGCGTCAGACAGGGTCAAGGCCACTTTGGCCCCCGCCTTCTTGGCCGCGCGCGCGGCCTTCCTGAAGGCGGCCTTGGCCTCGTCGCGGTCGAACAGATAGCCCTCGAGATAGACGATTTTGGCGGCGCCGATCAGGGCCAGGTCGAGGTCCTCCGGCTTGAAGTCCACGCTGGCGCCGAGAAAGGTGTTCATGGTGCGCTCGCCGTCGGGCGTGACCAGGATGAGGCAGCGCGCGGTCGGCGCCCCGTCTGCCGGCAAGGTGTCATAGGCCACCCCGAGCGAGCGGATGTCGTGGCGGAAGATGCCGCCGAACTGGTCGGCGGCGACCCTGCCGATAAAGCCGCATTTGGCGCCGAACGAGGCGAGCCCGGCAATGGCATTGGCGACCGACCCGCCCGAGCGCTCCACCGCTGGCCCCATGGAGGCGTAAAGGCGGTTCGCCTCATCCATATCGATGAGGCGCATGGAGCCCTTGGCGAGGTCGTGCTTCGACAGGAAGCCCTCGTCGCAGCGCGCGATGATATCGACGATGGCATTACCGATGCCGACCACATCGTAGGTCTTTTCCGCCATCGCCCCGCCGCCCCCCGTCTTTCCCCTTCGCCCTGGCGTCTTCGCCCGGCGCCACTATATTCCCCCCGCCACAAGGGGAGCACGTCATGCTCGCTGCCGCAGGTCAAGCCTTCCAGGAACTGTTCACGCCGCCCTTTCGCGCCGTGCTGATCAAATGCGTGGGCTTCACGATCGGGCTTCTCGTCCTTCTGATTGTCGGCATCATCTGGGGGTTCGGCTATTTCGTGCACTGGCCCGACTGGATCGAGACCACGATCGAATGGCTCGGCGGGCTCGCGCTCGTGGTCGGGTCGATCTTCCTCATCCCTCCGGTCACCTCGCTGATCGCCGGTCTCTATCTCGACGACATCGCGGCGCAAGTCGAGCGGACGAATTTCCCGGCCGATCCTCCGGGCCGCGAGCTGCCGGCGCTGCAAGCAATCGGGCTCGCGCTGAAATTCTTCATCGTCGTGCTGCTGGTCAACATCGTGGCGCTGTTCCTTCTGCTCGTGCCCGGCGTCAACCTCATCGCGTTTTATCTCGGCAACGGATATTTGCTGGGGCGCGAATATTTCGAGCTTGCCGCCATGCGCCATCTTGCGCCGGCCGATGCCAAGAAGCTCAGGAAGGCGAACCGGCTCACCATCCTTCTATGCGGCCTCGTCATTGCCGGGCTTGCCTCGGTGCCGATCCTGAACTTCGTCACCCCGCTCTTCGCCACGGCCTTCATGGTGCGCATCTACAAGGGCCTTGCGCGCCGCTCTGGTCCGCGGCTTGCGGTGCGTCCTGTGGCTTAGGCGCGCGTTCTCCATTTTTGTACCTCCCCCTTGTGGGGAGGTCCGGCGGCGCCTTGCGACGCCGGGGTGGGGGTGCGGTCTCGCCCCACCCGGCGCGCTCAAGAAGCGCGCCCCCCTCCCCATCAAGGGGAGGGATGGAGTTCGTCGCACCGCCGCGACCAGACATGCGTTCTCGTTGCCGCGACGCTGCACGAGTCCGGGGTTTGCTCAGCCGGCCCCTCGCCCGATCTGCCCAGCAAGAGGAAGCCCCGGCCGGGAAAGGCGGGGCTAGGTTGTCGATCCAGGATACGCGGTGCGCGAGCTCCCGAGACTCCGCTAATGCGCAGGATGGGGCATATAGCCCAGTGAGCTGGGCAGACACGCGCACCAAGAGGATGGTAGCTTCAATCCCGCCCAAGAAGAAGCCCGATCCTGCGCGACCGGGCTTCTCCTACGCATAACTCAAGCCTCCCCTAACGGGCACCAGCGCGGTGCGGGGGGCCGAGGGTAAAAACCGCGCCAATACCCTTACGGTTGAACGCCTCTTTCGCGACGTGGTTCCGGCTTGGAAAGAGCTTAGTGCGTGGGATGGCGCGCCGGCTTGATCACCCAGGTGCAGGCGTCTTCGGTTTGAAGAGGCAGATGTCGGCGATGATGCAGCGCCAGCATTCGGGCCTCTTCGCCTTGCACACATAGCGCCCGTGCAGGATCAGCCAGTGATGAGCGTTGTGCTTGTAGCGCTCGGGCACGATGCGCTCGAGCTTGAGCTCGACCTCAAGCGGCGTCTTGCCGGGTGCTAGCCCGGTGCGGTTGGCAACCCTGAAGGCATGGGTGTCGATGCCGATGGTCGACTGGCCGAAGGCGGTGTTGAGCACGACATTGGCGGTCTTCCGCCCGACGCCGGGCAAGGTCATCAAAACTTCGCGGCTGTCAGGCACATTGCCGCCGTGCTCGGCGACGAGCTTGCGCGACAAGGCGACCAGGTTCTTTGCCTTGTTGCGAAAGAGCCCGATGGTCTTGATCTTCTCGGTGAGCGCCGCCTCGCCGAGTTGAACCAGCTTCTCCGGCGTATCGGCGATGCGGAACAGGTCGGGCGTAACGCGGTTGACGGAGGTGTCGGTCGCCTGCGCCGACAGGACCACGGCCACCAGCAGGGTGAATGGGTCCTGGTAGTGGAGCTCCGTCTTGGGGTGGGGGGAGACCTCCTGAAAGCGGCGGAAGATCTCGTCGACCTCGCTTTGCGTCAGGCGCAAGCCGGGAGCCCTTTTGCCCTTGGCGCGCGTTGCTTTGCCGCTTTTCGATTGAACCGCCACGGGCCTTGCCTACAGCTCGCCAAAGGCTTTTATCTGAGCATGATCCTTTCGGAAAACCGGTTCCCACTTTTCCGGATCATGCTCTAGGATTAGCTCTTAGGTTGCTATGACAGAGGCCAACACCGCCATACAAGAGCCTTCGGGTCGAGACCCTTCGCGCTTCAGCGCCGTGCTGACCCCGCATCGGTCCTTAGGGCCTAAGGGGTTCATGGTGCTGATGGCAGCGGTGTGCCTGGTCAGCTTCGGCACGGGGCTATTTTTCTACCTGCTCGGCGCCTGGCCGGTGATCGGCTTCATGGGGCTCGACGTGGCCCTCATTTACGCCGCCTTCAAACTCAATTTCCGCGCGCTCCGCCTTTACGAGACGATCGATCTGACTCAAGATGCGTTGACCGTCACCCGCGTCGCGCCTTCGGGTCAGTCGCAGTCCTGGAGCTTCAATCCCTATTGGGTCAGCCTGAGCGTCAAGCCGCGGATCGGCCGCTCGAGCGAGCTGTCGATCGCCTCGCACGGCCAGCGGCTCGTGTTCGCGAGCTTCCTCACCGACGAAGAGCGGGAGGATTTCGCCTCGGCGCTGTCCTCGGCGCTGTCGGCCACACGGATTCCTGGTTAACGGGCCGTGGCGGAATTGCCCGTCCTGGGTGAGGTTTCTTTAGTCTCTCCCTGTTTCTTTAGTCTCCCCTTCGGCGACTGGGCAGATCACCTTGTTCTACTGGATCTATGATCTTCCCACTTGGCTGGCGATGACCTTGTTCGGCGCCGCCTTCGTGGGAATCTTTTGGCTTGGCGCCATACTCCTCAGTCCCATCGTCAAGTCGTGGCTTCACCGGCAGTCCGATTTCAATGCGACGCTCGGCAACTACCTGGGATATTTCGGCGTCATCTACGGCTTGCTGCTGGGCCTGCTCGAGATCGGGACCTATGAAAATTTCACGAACGCGGAGAAGGCGGTGGCAAACGAGGCCGCGGCGCTCTTGGCGCTCTACCGCAATACGGCCTCCTATCCCGAGCCGTACCGGAGCGATTTCAGAACGCTGATCCGCGACTACGCCCGCACGACGATCGGTGACGCCTGGCCGAAACAGCGCCGGGGGATCATTCCGGTCCCCGGCAACGCCAACCCTGTGGTCGGGATCCACCATCGCATAGCAGAATTCGAGCCGGAGACGAGGGGGCAGCAGTCCGTGCACGAGGCGACGCTCCGGCAGTTCCTGCAAACAAGGCTCGAGCGCCTCTACAGCGTTGTCTCGGACATGCCAAGCGCGATGTGGTACGTGGTCGCGCTCGGCGCGATCTTCAATTTTGCCTTCCTGTGGCTATTCGACTTAAGGCGCGGCCACCATTTGCTGCCGGGCGGCATGATCTCGTTTTTCACCGGGACCATGATCTGCCTGATCGGGCTCCTGGATAACCCGTATCGCGGAGACGGAGACGTGAGCGTCTCGCCCCAGGCCTTCGAACTGGCCTATCAACAGATGCTGCAGGACTAGAGCGGGAAGGCCGAGTTTGCATTAGGCCGCGAGCTCGCGCCTTTCGCCTCAGCGATGGCATCGGCAAGTCGCTCAGGGTAGACCGGCTTTGGCAACACGGGTGCGCCCGGCACCTGTTGACGGATGCGCTCGACCGTATCGTCATCGTTGTAGGACGTGACGAAGACGACCGGCACATCGAACATCTGTCGAAGCCAGCGAGCGACCTCGATCCCTTCGCGCCCTCCTTCGAGACAAACGTCAACCACGACAATGTCGGGCCGGTCGGTCATGGAAAGAGTGTGCGCTCGCCTGCCATTTGACGCCAAGTCGCAGTCGTCGAAGCCGAGGGTGTGCAGGGTGGTTTCAAGGTCGTGCGCAATGAGGTACTCGTCCTCAACGATCAAGGCGCGTCGACGGCGGGAAGCGGCCATTGGGTCATGTCCAACTCTCCGGCAGTGCTCCCGCTCGAAAGATAAAGCAATCGCGCGCCTGGAATGTTCCCGCGCACCGCGGACAATCCACCGGCAAAAAATTGCGGAGACGGGTTACTTCTGTCTCGGCGAGCAATCGCGACGATGCACTTGCCGCGGATTGCGGTCCAAGCACACCCATCCGTCCTTGCCGAGGGCGTAGCGCGGGATGGATGCGTAGGGACCAACGCCTGTGTGCTCGATGCCGGGTTGCACCAGCACGAGCGCAAACATGCCCAGCGCTGCGAGAGATACTGCTCGCACCAAAGCCTCCCCTGGGCGCCCGGTCTGTCAAAGGATCAGGATCAGAACCAGGCGCCGACTCGGGAAACTAGCAACTCTCGCAAGCGTGGTCGATGCGGCAAAGCGGGTCCAAATTGGGTTATGCTCGATCCGAACAAAAAGAGGCCCAGCCAAATGGGCCGGGCCTCATCGAATAGGACGTTACGTTTGAAGCAGTGCTATTCCTTGGGTACCTCGGGGCTCTCTTCGCCCATGGGCTTCTGGGAGCCCTCGGCCGATGCCGACTGCACCAATCCCATCTTGCACCCGTCTTTGAACTCGGCCTCGGAAATCTGACCATTAGCGTCAGCGTCCACCAAGTTGAAGTTCACAATAAAGGGGGCCGCCTGGCGTTCCGACAGAGTGTCGCCGTCTCGCTGGGTGAGACTCCAAACCTCCGCGCACGCGGCATCGTCCAGAATGGCGGCCGGGCGACCGGAGGAATCGCCACCTGACGGCTGCGAGGGCACCGGAGCGCCGCCGCCGGCCAGTGCGGACCCGGCACCAAGAAGCATGATTGCTGTGAAAGTTGCCAATCTCATGGCACGTACTCCTTCTCTTGGGGGGAGAGCCGGAACAACGAGGAAGTCGTTGGGAAGTTCCGAGTCTGCGCCGCAAAAACGGCCGTCTCGCCTCAGGCGGCGAGGTCGCGCTTCTCGGCGACGGTGCCGTCGGCGTTGAGCCGATACACCAGTGGCGAGGCCGTTCCGATCTCGACCTGCATCACCTCGTCGGGTTCCAGCCGGTCGAGCTCCATGACGAGCGAGCGGAGCGAGTTGCCGTGGGCCACGAGGATTACGCTCTTGCCCTTTTGCAGCTCGGGTACGATCCATTTCTCGAAGAAGGGGACGACGCGCGCCGCGGTGTCCTTCAGCGACTCGCCGCCGGGCGGCGCGATGTCGTAGGACCGCTGCCAGAGATGGACCTGCTCGGCGCCCCAGCGCTTGCGCGCCTCGTCCTTGTTGATGCCGACCAGCTCGCCATAGTCGCGCTCGTTCAAGGCAGCGGCCTTGACGGTGGGAAGCCTGCCCTGGCCGAGCTCCTCGAGGATGATGTCCAAGGTGTTATGCGCGCGTTTGAGCGTTGAGGTGAAGGCGCAGTCGAAGCGCTGGCCGGTCTCCTTCAGCATGGCGCCGGCGCGATGCGCCTCGGCCATGCCCTCTTCGGTGAGGCCGACGTCCTTCCAACCGGTGAAGCGGTTGAGCCGGTTCCACTCGCTCTCGCCGTGGCGGACGAGAACGAGCACGTTGTCCCCGACGGAGGGCTCTTTGCTGTCAGGACCTTTCGTCATTGCCTGTCCCGGTACTCAACCCGGAGCCGTTCATCTCGCATGGCAGGATACCGAGAGAACGTTAAGTTCGGTCTCACCATGACCTCCGTTTCGGGCTCATTTCCGGCGCCGGGATCCCGCCTTTTAGGCAAGTCCACGTCATTTTGCCAGATTCAAGCATCGCGCCGCCCCGAGGGGCTCACAAGCCGAGCACATCCTTCATCGAGAAAAGGCCGGGACCCTTGCCGCGCGCCCACAGCGCCGCTTTGACCGCGCCGCGCGCGAAAATGCCGCGGTCGGTGGCGATATGGGTAAGCTCGATCCGTTCGCCCGGTCCGGCGAAGATCACCCGGTGCTCTCCCACCACGTCGCCGCCGCGCAGCGCGGCAAAGCCGATATCCCCCTGGCGCCGCGGCCCGGTCTCGCCGTCGCGGGTGTGCACGCCCCGCTCCTCGAGCGAAATCTCGCGTCCCTCGGCGGCGGCCCGGCCGAGCATCAGCGACGTGCCCGAGGGCGCGTCGCGCTTGTGCCGGTGGTGCATTTCAAGGATCTCGATGTCGAACTCGGGTCCGAGCGCCTTGGCGACCTGCGCTGTGAGGACGGCGAGCAGGTTGACGCCCTGGCTCATATTGCCGGCCTTGACGATGGTGGCATGCCGGGCGGCGGCCTCGATCTTGGCTTCGTCGGCGTCGGTGAGACCGGTGGTGCCGATGACGTGAACGATGCGGGCCTGCGCCGCAAGCGCTGCGAAAGCGACCGTCGAGGCCGGCGCGGTGAAGTCGAGCACGCCGTCGACATGGGCGAAGAGAGGAAGCGGATCGTCGGTGATGGCGACGCCGAGCGGCTCTAAGCCTGCCACCTCGCCGATGTCGCGGCCGACATAGGGCGAACCCTTGGCCTCGATGCCACCGGCAACCTTACATCCCGGGGTGGCGGCGAGCACGCCCGTCAGCGCCTGGCCCATGCGGCCGGCGGCTCCCAGCACGGCGATCTTCATGTCACTCATTGCCAATGACCATCAAGCCAGGGAGGCGCGGCCATGGTAGAAGCGCCTCGAATCTCGTGGCGAACTTCTATGACGCAAAACGCCTCGCTCACAAGCCCCGCGATATCAAGGCGACGATCGCGAAAGGCCAAAAAAGCTGGGAGGGTGCGGAACTAGGCGACGAGGGGGCGTTTGGCGGTCACCTCTTCCGATTCCGGCACGTCGGCTTCAGGCTTGCCGTAATAGAAGCCCTGCACCTGATCGCAGCCCCACTTCCTCAACATCGCCGCCTGGCCTTCCGTCTCCACGCCTTCGGCGGTGATGGTCACGTTGAGCGACTGGCCGAGGCCGACGATGCTCGACACGATGGCTGAGGTCTGCTCGCTGGTACCGAGGGTGTCGATAAAGGAGCGGCGATCTTGATCTTCTTGACCGGGAAGCGGGTGAGATAGCTCAGGCTCGAATAGCCGGTGCCGAAATCGTCCATGGCGATCGACACGCCGAGCTGGTCGAGGCGGGTGAGGGTCTCCAGGACCGATTCGGTGTTTTGCAGGATGATGCCTTCGGTGATCTCGAGTGCGGTCTCACTCAGCACCCTGCGCACCAGCCCATAAACGTCCTGGGTCTTGAACTGGGCGGGCGAGAGGTTGACGGCGAGCTTGGTGTCGGACGGCCAGGTGGCGGCGTAGGAGCAGGCGGTCTTCAGGATCCATTCGCCGAGCGGCACGATAAGGCCGGTCTCCTCGGCGATGGGGAGAAACGTGGTCGGCGGAATCTCACCCTCGCCCGGGTGCCACCAGCGCACCAGCGCCTCGTAGCCGGTGAGCCTGCCGGTGTCCAAGTCGAACTGAGGTTGATAATCGAGATAGAGTTGATTCTTGCGGAGCGCATTGCGGAGATCGTTCTCCA
>Ga0214473_10001448_pt1 | contig 31261 bp, 27 predicted proteins | sample RVTome_7_FD_203509 | JGI IMG/M metagenome (GOLD analysis project Ga0214473, IMG submission 203509) | Soil microbial communities from uranium-contaminated site in the Upper Colorado River Basin, Wyoming, United States - RVT98D197 | ecosystem: Environmental > Terrestrial > Soil > Contaminated >...
TGGAGGTCCTTATAGTCTACTTTTTGGTCCCAATTGAGATCGGCGGTCACGGCCGTTCCACAGATCGGTCCCCTTGGGCAGGGACAGCCTACCTGGCTGCCCTCCGTCATCCGAATCAGAGGCAGACACAGCAGAATGCAGATAGCGGCATCGGCTCCGAAACTCTTGTACCTCTCCATTTTCCGCCTCCCTCAGTTGAATGGTGACACCAACATTTATCAGCTTGCGAAGGCGGGTACGATATGAAAAGCATTGCATACGTATGATGACGGCTAAGATATGAAGGTTCCTGGCCCGCCTTCGTATCTCACATTAATCCTATTCTACTGTTCTGGCCGGCGGCTCTGCAAGCCTTTTTTCGTTGCGTCACGGGGCCGTCGATTGTGGACCGGGCGGCGGGCGTGCTATAATCCGGCGTCTTGGTCTTTGATTTTTCGAGGTCCCTTTGAAGGAGGAACTGCAATGCAGAATTCGATTTCTCGTCGGACACTGTTGAAGGCAGGAGTGGGGGGCGGGGCCGCGCTGGCGTTTTCGGCGGCCAGTTACGCGCGAGTCATTGGCGCGAATGATCGGATTTCCATCGGGCAAATTGGGTGTGGCAGCCGGGGGGTGGGCGCCCATATGGGAGGGGTGGCTCCCTATGCCAAGGAGCAGAACATCGAGGTCACGGCGGTCTGCGATCCGTGGCGGTTGCGGCGGGAGGAGGCGTCGGCCAAGGCGAATGAAACGTATGGCCGGCCCGCCAGGCAGTTCGTCTCCTATCGCGACCTGCTGGCGCTCAAGGACGTCGATGCCGTGATGATCGCCTCGCCCGACCACATGCACACGACGCACCTCAAGGCGGCGGCCGAGGCGGACAAGGACGCCTACTGCGAGAAGCCCCTGGCGATGGATATGGAGAAGCTCAAGCAGGCGTGCGACGCCGTGAAGAAGGCGAAAACGATTGTCCAGATCGGGACGCAGTTGCGCAGCCTGCCGAGCTTCACGGGCTGTCGCGAGCTGTACAAGACGGGAGTTCTCGGCACGGTGGGCCGGATCGAGCAATGCCGCAACAACGAGAAACCGTACTGGTACTCGTATGTGAAGGACGTCAAGCCGGAGGACGTGGACTGGAAGGAGTTCCTGGGGGATGCGCCCGCGCAGCCGTTCGATCCAGTGAAGTATTCCGGCTGGTACGGTTATCGCGAGTTCTCCGACGGCCCCGTCTGCGGCTACGGCAGTCACTTCCTCGACCTCGTCCATTACATCACCGGCGCCAAATTCCCGAGCAGTTGCGTCTCTCTCGGCGGGACGTTCACCTACAAGGACGAGCACAAATTCACCTGTCCCGATCATGTACAGGCCCTCTGGATCTATCCGGAAGGGTTCATGGTGAGCTACTCGACCCTCTGCGGCAACGGCGCCGGCAACAGCTTCAAAATCTTCGGCGACCAGGGCATCCTCGACATGGTGGAGTGGACCAAGCCGGTCCTGACCGCCGAGGGCGGCGCCAAGCGGCAGGGACAGATTCGAGGCAAGAACCCTGTGAAGGATGTGCCTCGGCCGGAGCATTTCCTCGACTGGCTCCAGTGTCTGCGCTCCCGCGGCACGCCAAACGCCTCCATCGACGCCGGCTACCAGCACGCCGTCGCCTGCCTCATGGCCGTCCGCTCGTTCGACACCGGCAAACGCATGATTTATGACGCGGCCAAACGTGAGATTCGCGAGGGATAGCACGGCACAGACACTCGGGTGGCAGCGTCAAGGCCGAAGGCCTTGGCGATGGCTTGCCCGTGTACATGGAACCATCGCCAAGCTGCGCTTGACGATGCCACCCACTGCATGTCGTTCGACGGCTTGCCATTGCGATGGCCTGAGATTGCTTCGCTTCGCTCGCAATGACGTGCCGGTGGGTGTCTCGCAATGACATGGGGTCCGAGGTGTGAAAGTAAGTGCAAGGTATAAGGGAAGACGAAAATGGATGCAAAGAAGCACGTTACGCGGCGTGAGTTTCTCGACGAGGCGGTAGCGACGGGAGTGAGTCTAGGCGCCATGTCCACGCTTGCGTGGACATGCTCTCTCGGCCAGCCGCAGCACGCTTATGCCGGCGAGCATGTGGCGCCGGACACTTGGCAGATCGGGTGCTACACGCGGCCATGGGACAAGCAGGACTATCGCGTCGCGCTCGATGCGATTGCCGAGGCGGGTTATAAGTACGTCGGCCTGATGACCACGAAGTCAAAGACGAACCTTGTGATCTCCGTGGAGACCTCTCTCGAAGATGCGGCCCGTGTCAGCGAGGAGGTCAAGAAACGCGGGCTGAAGGTCGCATCCGTCTATGGCGGGGGGATTCCCGTCGAGAAATCGCTCGAAGCGGGCATCGAGGGCCTGCGCAAGCTGATCGACAACTGCGCCGCGTGCGGGGCGACGAACCTGCTCATGGGCGGCATCGGGAGTAAGGAGTTGTACGGGCCGTACTACAGGGCGATTGCCGAGTGCTGCGATTATGCGGCCGGCAAAGGCATGGGGATCAGCGTCAAGCCGCACGGCGGGCTCAACGCGACCGGGCCGCAATGCCGCAAGACCGTCGAGTTCGTCGGGAACAAGAACTTTCGCATCTGGTACGATCCCGGCAATATCTTCTACTACTCGGATGGCAAGCTGGATCCTGTGGATGATGCACCAACGGTGGACGGGCTCGTCGTGGGGATGTCTGTCAAGGACTACAAGCATCCTAAAGAGGTCCTTGTGACGCCTGGCACGGGACAGGTCGATTTCCCCGCCGTGTTCGCGAAGCTCAAGGCCGGCGGCTTCAAGGGCGGGCCGCTCATCGTCGAGTGCCTGGAGCCGGGCGATTTGGAGCATACGATGGAAGAAGCGAAAGAGGCGCGTCGGTTCCTCGAACATTTGACGGGGCAAAAATCCCAGGACGCCGCAGATGCGGCTGTCGGCGCGGGACCGCTCCAGGCGGGCATGGCGGTCGCCGACATCACGCCGCCGATTGGCTATCGCATGAGCGGCTATTTCAACGAGCGTCTGAGCACGGGCGTCCTGAACCCGCTGCACGCCAAGGCGATCGTGCTGCGGCAGGGGGGCACACGGGCGGCGATGGCGTTCTGCGACATCATCGGTCTATCACCCGAGGTCTCGAAGCGCGCTCGCGAGCAGGCCCAGCGGGAGACGGGCATTCCCGTCGAGAGCATCCTTCTTGCCGCCACGCACACGCATACCGGCCCGCTGTACCACGATGCTCTGCGGGACCACCTGCACGAGCGGGCGGTTGCCAGGCAGGGAAGAGATCCTTGTGAGGAGAAGGATTATCCTTCACAGCTTGTCGCCGGAATCGTCGAGGCAATCAAGCAGGCCGATGCCAAGGTGCGGCCGGTGCGCCTGGAGGCGGGAGTGGCCCAGCAGCAGGGCCTGTCCTTCAATCGCCGGTTCCATATGAAGGATGGCACCGTGCGGTTCAATCCGGGCCCGCTGAATCCGGATATCGTTCGCGCCGCCGGACCCATTGACCCGAATGTCGGCGTCGTGCTGCTCCGCGATGCGGACGGCAAGAATGCTCTGGCAGGCATGGTGAACTTTCCGCTGCACCTCGATACGACCGGCGGAACACAGTACGGGGCGGACTACCCCTATTTCGTGGAGCAGACCCTGCGGCAGACGCTGGGCAATGATTTCGTGCTGCTTTTCGGCACGGGCACGTGCGGCGACATCAACCACATCGACGTGACCACGAAGGAGCGGCTCAAGAGCGACGCCATCGGCCGGACGCTGGCCGATACAGTGGCGGCGAGCCTGCCCGGACTCAAGGGCGTCGCCTCACCGGCGCTGGCGGTCCGCCGACAGATCGTGGATGCCCCGCTGCAGAAGTTCACGCTGCAGGAGATCGAGCAGGCAAAGCAGGACATGCACAAGGTCGGCACGAGCGAGTTGCCGTTCCTCGATCAGGTCCGCGCGTACAAAATCCTGGACGTGCAGTCGCGCCGCGGCCCGACGCTGCCGCTCGAGGTGCAGGTCTTCCGCCTCAGCGATGAGGTCGCCGTGGTCGGCTTGCCGGGCGAGGTCTTCGTCGATCTCGGGCTTGCCATCAAGCAGTCCAGCCCATTCCCGACCACGCTCGTAGTCGAGTTGTGCCAGGACGACTGCGGCTACATCCCGACACGAAAGGCCTTCGCCGAGGGCAGCTATGAGACGGTCAATTCCCGCATCGCCCCGGGCGGCGGCGAACTGATGGTCGAAGCGGCGATCCACCTGCTGAAAGAGCTTGGCCCCGCGGGCAAGACCGGCTGATCCGTCAACCGTAGTTCGGAATGCAGAGTGCGGATTGAGGATTGCCTGGCAGGCGAACTTGATCGCCGGCCCAGCCGTAAAGTAGATGGAAACGGTTGCGCGGTGAGTCTGTAAAGCTAAAGCGGAATTCGCCGGCGTGCTCCAAGAGAGAAATGAACGGGAGGTAACAACGCATGGGACTCCAGATGAGAATGTGGGTGCTCGTCGCCCTGATGTTCGCCATTCTCTACGGCATCATCGTGGCTCTCGGAACCTTCGCGGGCGTCCACGACCCCTATGCCTACATCGTCATGGCCGTCGTGATTGTCGGCCTGCAGTATCTGGTCGGCCCGAACCTCGTCGGCCTGATGATGCGGGTCCGCTACGTCAGCGAGGACGAAGAGCCCGATCTGCACCAGATGGTCGCGGAGCTGGCGGAGAAAGCCGGCATTCCGAAGCCGCGCGTCGGCATCTCGGAGGTCTCGATCCCGAACGCCTTCGCCTTCGGCCGCTCCATCCGCGACGGCCGAGTCTGTGTCACCCGGGGCATCCAGCAACTGCTCAACCGTAACGAGCTGCGCGCCGTCCTCGGCCACGAGATCATGCACCTGAAAAGCCGCGACATGATCGTGATCACGTTCCTGTCGGTGATTCCGCTGGTGTGCTGGTATGCGGCGTGGAGCCTGATGTTCCGCCCCAGCCGGCGCGACGAGCATGGCGCGAATTACGCGGCCCTGGTCGGACTCGGGGCATTTGCGATGTACTTCATCTCCAACCTGCTCGTCCTGTACGGTTCCCGCATCCGCGAGTACTATGCCGACGAGGGCAGCGTCAGGCTCGGCAATCCCCCGAACCAACTGGCGACTGCCCTGTACAAGCTGGTGTACGGCTCCGCCCGGCTCAGGAACGACCCCCGCGCCCAGCACGACCTGCATCGCGCCGAGGGCATCCGGGCCTTTTTCGTCAACGACGTCGCCAACGCATCGAGGGAGATCGCCGACCTGCGGCAAGTGGATCGGGATTATTCCGGCACGATCAGCGAGAACGAGCTGCTCAGCCTGCGCTCCCAGTCTGTCCGCCTCAAGGGCGCCGAGCACATGATGGAGCTCTTCACGACGCACCCCAACATGCTCAAGCGCATCAGGCGGCTGGCCACGCTGGCATAAGTCTCATGGCATCCTCAATGCCCTGAAATCTTCACAGACACCACCGCATGTCGCCCGCCTGATTCCGGACTTGCGTGTTGACAAACCGGCTCTCCGTATGGTAGCATGGCAGTCAGTGGTGCGATTGAGAGCCGCGTACCCGCGTTGATTCAGGGTGGAGGAGGCCGGGCAAGAGGCCCGGAATGCCGCGTTGGCGTGGCTGCAAGTGCTTGTCGGAGGTCAGATCGTGGATTGTCCCATCCGGAGAGAATCACTGATTGTCGCCGCTGTGTCCCTGTTCCTTTGCCCCGCGCTGTTCGCCGAATCGGTGGACCTTTCCCAGGCCCGCAAGGCCGCAGATACCTTTCTCAAGATGCGGACTGACCATCCAGATAGACCGCGGGACACGCTGTCCGTGGCCTCGGCGGAAGGCACTATGGCTGCCGGCATCCGGGAACTTCGTGATGACGATGGAACGGTCCTGGCCTACGTGATCGATCTGAAGCCTCGCGGCTTCATCGCCATGTCGGCGGACACGGATATCGTGCCTGTCATCGCGTACTCCTTTCGCAATCCCTTCCCCGCCGATCAGGACGAGCGCAGTCCTTTGCACCGAATGCTGCGCGAGGATCTGAGGCTCAGGACGCGCGCGCTGGCGGAGCATCCTGAGCTCAAGAGCGTTGAAACAAGCAGACTGTGGGATTCGTATACCGGCGTGCAGGCGGACGGGCCGAACGATGCGACGTTCCAGCAGTGGCCGCCGGACGGCGCCACCGCCACGGGCGGCTGGCTGGAGACGGCCTGGGACCAGGCTGCGCCTTATAACACGTTCTGTCCCCTGGACCCGGTGGACCGCGCCAGGTCCTACGTGGGCTGCGCGGCGACGGCACTGGCACAGCTCCTGAACTTTCACCGGCAATGCACGGCCAATTTCAATGACGCCGATTCCTACGAAGCATATAGCGGCATGCAGATCGACGCCGACAGCACTCTCTATGATTTCCCATCGTTCGCCGAGTTGAACGGGTATCTCGATGTGGTCCGGGCCAGGTACGGCGAGGGAGCCGATCTCAACGACGCGGACGCCGCGGCACTGAGCTTCGCCTGCGGAGTGGCCACCGGCATGGACTACTCCAGTAGAGGGTCGGGCGTTACGCCCACCGCGGTGCGGGACGGGTTGCTCGGCAAGCTCGGCTTTCGCTCGGCGGACATGTTCGGCGGGATCTCCGTGGATTCCTCTCGCGTGCTGCAGGAGAACATGATCAACCAATTGCCCGCCCTGATGGGCATCTGCACGCCGGACGGGCACATGGGACACCTGGTCGTCTGCGACGGTTACAATACGAACGATGAGTACCATCTCAACTTCGGCTGGGGCGCCGACCACCCGGACAAAATGACCGAGGTGTGGTACCATCTGCCGAGCGACCTCCTGTCGCACAAGAACGTGATCAGCGAGACCATACTGAACATACAGCCCGCGAAGCCCGCTCTTGAGGCGGACCCGGCGTCGATGAGCTTCCACAGTGCTCCGGGCGAGGAATCCGCACCGCAGAGCCTGCGGCTCACAAGCAACGTCGTGGGAGTCCAGGTGCATTCGATCTCCAGCCCGGAGAGTTTCCTGATCGCCCGCGCCGGCGGTCAGTTCTCCGGCCGCCTTGGCTCCTTCACGATTCAGCGCGTGGGAGAGGAAGCGACAATCAGCGTCAAGTTTCGGCCGGAACGAGCGGGAGGGTATTACGGGACACTCGCCATTCAGTACGGCGATGGGAATATGAAGTACGTGATCCTGAAAGGATGCTCGTACAGCGGTGGGACCGAGGTCGCGGCCGGCAACGCGTCCGGCGTGTGGTCCCAGGACGGATCGCCATACTTTGTCGTGGGAGACGTCCGGGTGCCGTATGGCGCGGAATTGACGATTGAGCCGGGCGTCAAGGTCTTCTTTGTCGGGCCCTACGGCATGACAATCGGAATCGGTGCGCGATTGACCGCGCGCGGAAATGCCGCTCACCCGATCGAGTTCACCGCATGGAACAAGGACGCCGGCTGGACAGGCCTGCGCTTCGTGGACTCGAGCGACGATGACCTGCTGAGCCACTGCTCGATCACGTTCGCGAAGAAAGGCGCCGGAGCGATTCCGCAAGGCAAGGCTAGTGCCGGCCCGCCGGAGGCCATGAATGGCGGCGCCATTTACTGCTCGCACTCGAATCCGACCATCGAGAACTGCAAAATCACGAATAACGTCGGTGACATGGGCGGTGCAGTCTATTGCACTGAAAGCTCGCCCGTAATCAGCAACACGTTGATCGCCAACAACGCGTCGGCCGGGGGACGTCCACGATGCGGCGGCATCTGTGGCGGCGCGTGGGGCGTGCCCGAGTTGAGGAACTGTACGATCGTCCATAATTCGCCCGGCGGGATCTTTGCCACATCCTGGGACGGCACGTATGTGACGAATACCATCGTCTGGGGCAATGACGTATATCAAATCCAGACGGATGAATGCTTGCCGACGGTGACATTCTGTGACGTGCAGGGCGGCTATCGCGGCGAGGGAAACATGAATGTCGACCCGTGCTTCTTCGATCCGAGCGGCGGCGTGGGGATCGACTACGACGGCTCGTCGGCCAATTGGGCGTTGCAGACCCGCTCGCCGTGCGTCAACTCTGGAACTCCGATTGCCGAGCTTCCATCGGCCGATCTGGCGGAAGGCGCCAGGATCCAAACTGACGTGGTTGACCTCGGCGCGTATGAGAACCAGTCGAGTGTGCCCTTGATGACGATCTCGCCTTCGGTCGCCGCCGACGCGGGTTTCGTACCGGTTGACGCGAATTCCGTCGTGCAATTGGATATCGAGAACACCGGGGTGGGGGACTTCAGGATCGAGGGCCTGAGCATTGCCGACGCGAACGGCGTCTTCTCGCTGCTCACCTCCGTCCGCGACCGCGTTCTGTCGCCCGGGGATTCGGCGCAGGTCAAGATTGGGTTCCGCCCGCGGCAGGAGAAGAGCTACACCGCCACGGTGGACGTTCGTTCGACCGCTGACAACGGCGAGCACAGGCAGATCGCCCTGCACGGCGTGGGTATCTCCGGGACCATCGTCTCCGGCCCCTCTGTCAGCGGCGTCTGGAAGAAGGCCCAGAGCCCCTTTGTCATTACCGGCGACATCCGCATCCCCAGAAGCAAGACCCTGACGATCGAGCCGGGAGTCGTGGTCAAGTTCGCCGGGCGGTTCCGGTTTACGGTCGGTTACAGGGCGACCCTGCGCGCCATCGGCACGGAGCAGGACAAGATCCTCTTCACCGCGTCGGATACAAGAGAAGGCTGGTTCGGCATTCGCTTCATCAATAGTGGAGCGGATGACACCTTGAGGCACTGCACGATCGAGTACGCAAAGAAGCCTTCCAACGGCGGGGGCGGCCCTCTGGATCTCTTTGGCGGCGCGATCCTCTGTTGCAGCCCGCCGGAGGAGGAGCCGGGCTTCCCCATTCCGTCCAGTCCGACAATCGATTCCTGCCTGATCGCGCACAATTTCGCCCGCACCGGCGGTGCGATCCTGTGTACGGACGGGTCCGTGGCGGCAATCACGAACAACACAATCGTGGAGAACTCGGCGGAGATCGATGGCGCGGGCATCGCCCTTTACTATGCGTATTGCGAGATCGCCAATAACGTGATCGCCCGCAACTCGGCCGACGTGGTCGGCGGCGGGATCATGAACTATCTCGGCTCTCCGTTCATCGCCAACAACACCATCGTTCATAACAGGCCCAGCGCAATGCATCTCGAGGTGACGGACATGTTTGGCCTCCTCTTCGAGAGCTCTACCATAGTCAATAACGTCGTTTGGGAGAACGAGGTATTCCTGTCCGAGGGCGTCGGGAACCAGGAGTACGAGATCCAGTACAACGACATCCAGGGCGGCTGGCCTGGGACGGGCAATATCGACGTCGATCCCCTCTTTGCCGACCCGGCCGCAGGAGATTACCATCTGAAGTCCAAAGCGGGCCGCTGGGACCCCGCCACTCGAAGTTGGGTAAACGACAATGTCACCAGTCTCTGCATCGACGCCGGCGATCCGAGTTCCGACGTGGCCGACGAGCCCCAGCCCAACGGGCAGCGCATCGATATGGGCGCCTACGGCGGCACCGACCAGGCCAGCAAGTCCCCCGGTGTGTAACGCATCAGGCGCACACGGATGCGAGAACTTGTGTTGCACGAGGGACTCATGGCTGCGCGGCGGGGGCGTTTCTTACGCAGCGAAAGCCGTAGATATCGTATCCAAAGCAGACGTCCACGTAGCCGGGGGCCTCGTTGTAGCGGTAGCCGGATCGGCAGTTGTCGCCGCTGAACTTCCACGCGCCGCCGCGAACCACCTTGTTCTCGCCTTCCTTCGGTCCGCGCGGATTCTCCCGCGGCGACTGCTCGTAGTAGTCCACCTGATAGAAGTCATTGCACCACTGCCACACGTTGCCGACCATGTCGTGCAAGCCCCAGGGATTCGGCAGCTTCTGCGCCACCGGCTGAGGGTGTCCGCCGGAGTTCTTGTCGAACCACGCATAATCACCCAGCTTGGAAGCTTCGTTTCCGAAGAAGTATGCTGTTTGCGTTCCCGCGCGGCAGGCGTATTCCCACTCCGCCTCCGTCGGCAGCCGGTAGCCGTTGGCCTCGAAGTTGCATTGCCAGGTCTCCAGGTCGTAACAGGGTTGAAGTCCCTCCAGCCGCGAACGCGCATTGCAGAATTTCACGGCGTCGGACCAGCGCACCTGCTCCACGGGATGCTTGTCCGCCTTCCACCGCGAAGGATTGTCGCCCATGATCCTCTGGTATTGCTCCTGGGTCACCAGGTGCTTGTCCACGTGGAAGGGGCTTACGATAACCTCGTGAGGCGTCGCGTCCACCTCGTCCGGGTCGCCCATCAGGAACCGGCCGCCGGGAAGCTCTACCATCTCGATTTTGGATGTTTCGCTTATCGCGTTGTCAGTTGCCTTTGCGCCGTTGTCAGGAATCTTGCGCTCACAACCCTGGATCAGGGCCAAAGCTGCAGTGAGGAGAAGTACGGTTGTGACGGAATGTCTCATGATTCTCAGTTTCCGATCTATGCTTGTGGACTCGGTATTTCACATCAGTAGTTCGGCCATATTTCATAGCCGTCGGGATTTCGAAGGCATTGCCTGCAGCGTCTTCGAACTTCCTGCGCCACCTCCACGGCCTTGGGTTGATTCAGGCAGCCATAGCCGGCCTCCTGGTACAGTCTTCTCACTGTCACGTGGTACTGCCCGAGAAGACCGTCCTGCGCGCCGCCCATCGCCCTCCATTTCTCGCTGAGGTCCTTGTACGTCGGCAGGTTCTGAGGGTCTTTCTTTGCCGTGAGGGCCTTGGTTTTGCGAGCCAGCTCATCGGCATATTCGAGGGACTTGATGTTCTCTTTCTGCACGGCGTATTCCCGCGGGATCTGCTGCGCGAGCTGCTCCAGGCCGTCAAGGTACTGCTTCAGCTCGGCGGAGGAACTGCCGGCCGCACGCAGGAACTTGATCATGTCATCCGCGAACGCTCGATACTCGTCGATTCTCTCCACGTGCCGCCGGACGAAATAGACCATGTCATCCACCGCTTCCGCGACGTACTGGGCCTTGTCCACTTCCTGACCCGCGTCGCAGACCGCCTGTATGGCCTCCGTACCCCCGCAGGTGCAGGCGCGTCGGACCCCTTCGCCGGCCCTTCTGTGATGGGTGCGCAGCCTGCGGCCGGCAGGATCGAGGATGGTCTCACACGCTTGCCTGCCCAATGTCGCTTTCATCACATCCGCCGGCGTAAGGACCGAGGCGGGGGTGCCTTGCCCCTCCAGGAAGTAGATGATGGATTCGCCCTTGGGTATCACCTTCTTGCTCAGATGATAAACGGCGTCATCCCCGTTGAACCAGACGGGGTAGATGTACATGCCTGCCACCGCCCGCCAGATCTGGCCCTTGGATTCCCGAAAGGCGAAAGAGGTCTTCACGCCGCTTTCATCCAACTGGGTGATCCACTTCGCGGGGAACGGCCTTTTCCACCTGCTGACCACATCCCTCTCCAGGTACGAGGGCTTCAACTCTTCCCTGTGCCAGATGCCCGGCGCTTCCAGCACAGCCAGGTACAGGCTTTGCCCATCGTTGTCGAGGTCAATGGATTCGACAAGGCGCGTCCCTTGCCCGTCGCTGCCCAGGTTCAGCCTCATCTGCTGCTTTCCCGCCGGCCAGGTCATGACCAGCTCGCTGTTCTCGCCCTTGAGCAATCCGAGAAAAAGATTCTCCAGCGGGACGTGCAGCGCATTCGCCGAAGGGTGTTGTCCGGGAGCAATGATGAGATCGTCGCCCACAAAGCCGGCCGCCACGCCATACTCGATGGAGCCCGACAGGCTGACTCCCTTCATATTGTCAGTGGGTCTGATCTCGACGATCTGCGTCTTATCGAACGCGAAGACAGCCGAAAAATCCTGCCCTGCGCCGGCGGAGAATGAGACATCGAGGGCCGCTTCGTCGCCGGCGTTGCGCAAAACCTCGCAGTGGGTGATCCTCGCCGGCAGTGTCTTTGCCTGAAGCGGGACGAGTTCGAGGACCTTTCTGCCCGCATCGGCCTTGGAGTAGAGGACCACTCTTCCCTTGCCCGACCAGAACACGGCGGTCACGTAGCTGTTCTCTACCACCGCATCGCCTTTGAAGGAGTACTCCCTCCCATAGTATCCAGGGTCCGAAGATGCCTTGGGCGGGTCCGCTTCGAGCGCGAGGAGATCGGTGGGCACAGCTTTCCACATGCCTCGATTGCCGATATCGATTGTATCGCCAAAAGGCACGGCCGTATCCCAGAGCACGATACCGTCGGCTGCTCCTCCTTGGGCTGCCGATACTCCCGTCGTGATCAGCAGGACAGCCAATACTGCACTTCCAAAGAGGCATTCACCCTTCCTGACCCCTTGATGTGACGTCATACCTTATGTCCCTTCGCATGCAAAACAGAGACTCAAACATGAGCGCGTTCATGCCGGATTGTACCCCGAATCCCCGGCCAATCAAGTCCCCGGCGCAAGTCCCGCCGCACGTGACTGCACTTTATGCCGGAACCGCCCACCGCCTGTCGCGGCGATTGGCTTTGTTTTGCAGAGCCGGTCGCGCTTGTAGTGACGCCGGGTAGAGACGCAAGATTTTGCGTCTCCCCAGATGCCCTTACGGGCACACTACGAGCGTGGGACGACAAATTGGCTTTGTTTCACAGAGCCGGGCCATTTCAAACGCTCAGTACGAGCGGGGCACGTTATGAGAATGCCACGCCGCACGTCGCACACACCGTGGCAGCGTCCCGGTCCCGGTCGCGGACCCTCGAGATTGGCTTTGTTTCGCCGAATCCGCCCCGCTTGACACTTCACACTTCACACTTGAAACTTCCTCCCCCGATTGGCTTTGTTTAACACAATCGCTCACGACAGCATCGGTGGCCCCGTCAGACCGTAGAGACGCAACATTTTGCGTCTCTGCGAGGCGATGGTCCGGCTCAGATGGAATGCAGCCATCGCCAAAGCCTTCGGCCCTGACGCTGCCGGCCGCGGCTCCGCGAGCAGCGTCATCGCCTCCTTTCAGTCTCGGCTCAAGCCGCAGCGTCCGCAGCTCTTTGATGATCCTGCACAGGCTGTGCTCGATCCGCCGCTCGTACATCTGCAGCCGGTCCAGCACCATTGCATTGAGGTAGTCCTTTGCGATCATCCGCCCGACCGCATAAGTTGGATCGGTGCCCGGATCGCGCCTCAACCTCTCCTCGTCTTTGGGCGACAGCTCGTCGAGGAAGGCCCTCATCGACTCCTTGAGCTCCTGGGCGAGCAGGGAATCGAAGACCTCGTTCTGCACGCGTTCGGCCCGTCTGAGCCGCCAGGTGAGGCTGACGATCCGCTCGGCGAGGAAGGTCTCCATCGTCCCGGCCGGTGCCAGCTCGTCAAGGAACTCGCCGCGATGCAGGTCGAACTCCTGCTGGTCTTCGCCCATGATGACGTTCTGCCGGGCGAGCAGGCCGTGCTTGATGGCGTTCTGGGCGACGACGGCCTTGCCCTGCGTCGTCTTGGGACCGGTGGATTTGGCGGCGTTGCTGCGGTTGGCGGACACTTGTGCTTCGGTAGCCATGATAGGCCCCTCCAAAAAGTGAGTGGTTACTATTTACAGTTCACTATTCAGTTGCGTCAATATCATACATTCGTTCCAATTTGCCGTCAAAGGAAATCCGGACGATGCGTGAGTTTTTTGCGGGCCGTCGAACGACGCGGCTAAGAGCCTATCCCATTAGGGACGGCCCACGGATGCCCTCTCAGGCACAAAACTATGCTCCGGGTGGCAGCGTCAAGCGCAGCTTGGCGATGGTCTTCTGGCCTTGCGAAAGGGCCATCGCCAAGACCTTCGGTCTTGACGCTGCCACCCGGCCATGCAATAGGCATATTGGGATAAGCTCTAAGTCCTTGTGACACAGGGAGGTATGACCGACAACCGGCTGCCGCCTGTGAGCCGCAGCGAGCCTGCGCCCGCGAAGCCTGGGGGGGGCGATGACGACGCGGAACCACTCGCGGGATGGGCCTCGGCTCATCACGCGTCACGCGCCATGCGTCACTTTGCGCCCCTGAAGCTTGAAGCAAGGGTTGACCCCAAACCCGACCCGAACCTGAGCCCGGCCGCTTCAGGCCACTTCATGGGTCTTGACCGGCAGGTGGTAGGGTTGCCCGTGAGTACATGGGCGAAGATGTCCTGACCGCGCTCATACTCTGCCCGCCCCCTCCCGCCTCGTGACACCTAAATCCAAAGCCTGACCCCTTTTCTTTCGGCTCATCACTCGTCACGTGCCATGCGTCATTTTGCGGCCCTGAAGCTTGAAGCAAGGGTTGACCCCAAACCCGACCCGAACCTGAGCCCGGCCGCTTCAGGCCGCTTCATGGGTCTGGACCAGCAGGTGGTAGTGGTTGCCCGTGAGTACATGGGCGAAGATGTCCTGACCGCGCTCATACTCCGCCCGCCCCCTCCCACCTCGTGACACCTAAATCCAAAGCCTGACCCCTTTTCTCCCCTTTTCTCCTCCTGACCCCTTTTCTCCCCAAAGCCTGACCCCTTTCTCTTGCGGGCGGTCTTGCATCCTGCCGGTTGCTGACTGCCGGTTCTCACTCGACCACTTGCTTCCAGCTCGCGGGGGAGAGCTTCATGCCGTCGATGTAGGTGTACCACCGGGGCGGACAGGCGTACAGGCCGGCGTTGTACGTGATCGTGTTCGTGTCCTCGCAGGTAACAGGGCCATCGCAGATGACGACACCGACGAAGCGTGCGGTCTGCTGAAGCCGCAGCGACCCGTTGACGTGAACGAGTCCTTGAATCTCGTTCGGGTAGATGTCCTTCTTGTCGTTGTCCGTGTCGCCGTTGTAGGGCGCCCCGGTCGGGTTGAAATTCACGACGAGGGTGACTTCCGAGAGCTGCGTGCCGGCGCTGGTGCACTTGATGACCGCGTTGCCGCTCACCAGCAGCGCCGGGAAGTCGGAACGGTAGTTCTGAATGAGCACGGAGTTGTCCACCGTGACGGTCCCGCTGCCTGCCAGGACGACCAGCGTGCCGTAGATTCTGCAGTCCCGGATGGTCAGACTCCCGTTGCCCGTATTGACGACGTACAGGCCGTTCGGGTCCGCCGTCCCGTAGGGGTTGTATCCGGGGGCAAGAACGATCTTCTCGATGGTCGATGCATAGGGAATGGCCGTCGCTTTGCCGGCGTAGCGCGAAATCACATCCGCGTCCGGCATGCGTTTGACGGCGCCGGGCACGGTCAGGCTCCCGGTGATCGTGCCGCTGTGATCAATGCTCTGGGCCTCGGCGCTGCCGTCGATCGTGCCATCGTTGTCCAACTGTCCGTTCGTGCAAACCGGGGCGCCGACGGCAGTGATTTTCTTGCCCGCCTTGACCTGCAGAGTGCCCGATCCCTGCAAGGCCGAAGTCAGGGCGTCGATGGGCTTGATGACCGGCACAAGCACGACGCTCGCCTTGTGGCGCGTCAGCCCCTTGGCGCCGGTCCCGGTAAGGACGACCGCATCATAGGGCGAGTCCGCCAGGTCGTTGTCCTGCGGGTCGATCCCCTCCAGGGCGAAGCGGCCAGCGCCGAGGGGCTCGTCCTCCATCCAGAGCCCGTTGGGCCAGGTCGTACGCCAGGCGGGATCCTGTTTGACGTGCAGCAGGCCCAGCTCGACGGCGGAGACCGCGCAGGTCCTTGCCTCGGCGTAGTCCCTCGTCAGCCGGCACGAGCGCACCTGGACGCGCACCGCCAGCAGCGAGCCCAGGCCGAGGATGCTGACCAGCAGAGAGCAGGCCAGCACGTGCAGGTACACGCTGCCCCTTGGATTGATGATGGATGATGGATGATTGATTGTTTCTCCAATCATCAATAATCAATAATCATTAATCAATTCCCACCATGCTATTGCCCCGCCGTTCTGATCGCGACCAGCGTCACCTGTGGCATATTGTTGTAACTGGTGGTCACGGTGATGCGCTTGGCATTCGTTTCAACGAGCTGGACCAGCGAGGGATTCAGGCGGTCGATCCACTGGACCGTGACGGTCTGCATCCAGCCGACGGAATTGACAAGTGCGCTGCCGTCCTTCGCCTCGGGGCGCTTCGACCATCCGCTGTAATCGTCCACGTCGTCGAAATCCGCTCGGGTCGTCGTCAACTCGCCGGTCTCCGGGCCGAAGAGGGGGTTGGCCCCGGAGTCCTTGTAGCTCTGCTGAGTGATTTCCGACAGGAGCATCTCTGCGAACAGGCGGCCCCGGCTGGTCAGAGCGGCCCGGTGCTGGGTCAGTTTCGAGGCCCCGACGGTGTTCAGCGCGGCCACGAACATGACGGCGACGATGACCGTCGAGATGACCGCCTCCACGAGGGTGAACGCGGAGGGATTCGGCCGATTTCGAATTTTGGCTGCGCATTTCATTGCGTCACCTCCGGCTTGTTGAGCAGCCGCACGGCGCTTTGCAGGGTCGTCTGCGCGTCGGCGCCCGCGCGCAGCCGGATGTTCACCCGATTGAGATAATACGTGTTCTGGACCTGAGGCTGCCCGGTCGTGGTCACGGTGCCGTAGACCGTGTAGAGCAGGGACGTGCCCGCCGGCGCCGTCCAGGACACCCCCTTGTCGGACGATTTGACCATGAAACTGTCGGAGGTGCTCCCATTGGCTTTGACCCCCCACAACTGGCACGCCGTGGCGTCGGCAATCCATTTGACGACGGTGCAAAGCCCCTGGGTCGGCGAAAGTCCCCCCGCCTGGGTAAACGTGAATTCCTGCTCCTGGTAGCCGCTGAGCAGGCTGGATTCCAGAAGCGTCTTCTCCTCGATCACCGTGCCGCTGGGCAGCTTCCCCGCCGTCGCCTGCTGGAGCTGAACGCGGCACTCGCCTGCAGCGGCCCCATCCGTCCGGGCACTGAGCCGCACGCGAGTGACCTTCCAGCTCACCGCGTCGGCCGGCAACGCCGGGCGGAAATACTGCCCGTACCACTCCGAGCTCTTCATGGGGTAATTGTTGAGATTGGCGGTGCTGTCGTAGCTGCACAGGATCGTCTCGGCGCTCTCGTTGCCCTGGGGCACCACCGTGGTGATCGTCAGCAGGTCCCAGGACAGGGCGAAGTCCCGCACATCCGCGAGCACCTGGACCGCGGCGCCTCCATTATAGCGTCGGGCCAGCGGGTCCCCGGCGGCGCCGGACCACTCGTACCGGATCGTCTCGGGAATGTCATTGCCGTCCCGGTCCGCCACCGTGAACTCGACCATCGTCGCCGATTTGTTCGGAATAGACACCGCGTACTGCAACTCCGTGATCATCTGTTCAAGGGCCGCGCCGGAATCGACGATGGCACCGGTGGGACTGCGGGCGTCCGGCATCGCGCGGGCGGCGATCAGCATGGCGGCCCCCACGCCGAGCATGAGCGCCGAGGCGATCCCCAGGCTGACGACCATCTCCACGAGCGTGAAGCCCCGACCTCTGAATTGCGGATTGCGGATTGCGAATTGCGGATTTTCCCCGGTGGCGGCTCTGAATCCGCAATCATCGATCCGAAATCCGAAATCCTGATGGTCACCTGTGATGGTCATTGAATGCTCACTTGTCCTGTTTGGCCGTTCACGGAGATCGTCCTTTGCTCCGAGCCGACGGCTATGAGCACCGTGCCCGCCTTGCCGGGCAGTCCCCATCCGCTGAAGACGACCTGGGCAGCGCCGCCGAAGTTCGCGGAGACGATCCTCGCCTGGTATGGCGGGACCCTCAGGTCCACCGTGTACGTACCGCCGGTCCCGTCGAGCGAGGGAGCGTTCAGGAGCTGGTACGTGCTCGTCGCGGGCGTGAAGGCGACCGTGCAGGAGGCGCTGATGGTCCTGGCGTACAACTGCGCCTGGCGCAGGTCCGCCGCCACGCGTCCGGCGGCCAGATCGGCCTTGTGGCGTCCGGTGGCGCGACCGTAGCGCGGGATGGCCATCGCCGCCGTAATGGCGATGATCCCCGCCACGAGAACGAGCTCCAGCAAGGTGAAGCCGCTTGCGGGCGCCATCTCGAATCTCGAATCTCGAATCTCGGATTTTGTCACCGGGCTCCTGCGCATGGGCGGATCTTCCGACTGACGCGGCCTTGCCTGAAATGAGGATCGGGCCGCCGCCGACGACTTCGGCCGCGGCCCGACTCAAGCTGATGCTAACCGAGCATACTCTTCGGGAGTCCTTCGACCCTCGCCATCCATCCCTGCGAAGGGCTCAATGCCCGCTCAATAGGTGTTGTAGGCAATGTTCGAGTCATCCTTCTCCAGAGCCGTAGTATTGGCTTTGATCGTTCCGGTAGTGGCATCATAGATCCACCCGACGGCCGGGCCATCCAGGTCTGAGATGCCGGTCTGACTCTTGCGCGCTCCTACGGGCAATGGCGGGACGCTGCGCACGTACGGTCCATAGATATATGGGCTCGTCTTCGTGGCATTCGTGGCGCCGCCCGCATCCGAGTACATGGTCAGTTGATTCGCGATGCCCACTAAGGTCGGCAAGGCGCCGCCGTGCTCGGCCGCGTAAAGGTCGATGGCGTTGCGGAGCACCGCCAGATCGCCGCTCAGCGCGGAATCGTTGGCGCCCTTGGAACCCCGGCTCATCCGCGGAATGCCGATCGCCGCCAGAATCGCGATGATGGCCACTACGATGACTACCTCCAGCAAACTGAATCCACCTCTCGTCGTGCGTCTGCTCTCTCTCATGCGTATTTCTCCTATACAAATTGACTTTGTTGGCACTCCCCTCGACTTTTCTCGTATCGACACAACCGATAAGGCACTTAAGTAAATCTACTTACTCAGCAACTCCAGCACGACCTGTTGCCCGCGGCATTCGAAGACCGCGGACTTGGGTCCGACGGAGACAAGCGTGAACCCGTCGATCTGCTCCCCCAGTTTCAGGACGCGGTCGTTGACGAGGGCGTAGGACTGCCGGCCATCCACGACGACGGCCACAAGCGGGTGGGTCCCGGCGAACGCTTGCGCCGGGTCCGGCGCGGCGGAGGACCCGGTTCCCGCGCCGCGAAGCCACGAGCCGGCGAGGGAAAAGGGGTCCCTTGCCTCCGCAGCATTCGGTTCGCGGTCCGGCCAGGCGCGTTGGAGCCGCTCGGCCACGCCTGGGCCCTGTGCCTCCGCAGGCGCGGAGGGAGCATCCTGGGCCGGCGAGAGCGGCACGGCATGGCTATCGGACGAATCGGCGGATGCCGAATCGGGTCCGCCCTGTGGACGCAGGAAAACACGATCCACCACCAAGCCGACGAGCCCGAGAAGAAAGACCGCTATGAGTGCCTTTTGACGTTTTGCCAAAACCATTGCCGTCACCTTGTGCAAACTTGAGATTCCAAATCAAGGCGGGTGTAGCCCGCCCTAAGTGCCGCCCGCGACCTTCTGTGCAACGGCACCTGGGTCCGGGGCAGCATACCACAGTAAATCGAACTGGAATGTCCGTTGCTCCGCCTTCTTCTCGACGCTGCCGGAAAGCTCGATTCGGGCCACGCTCATATCGGGGAACTTGGAGCGAAGCCCGCGGAAAAATCTGACGCACTGTCCATAGGGCCCGCGTCCCAGAACGGTTATCGGAACCAGATCGTATTGCAGGCCGTTGTACAGGCGGCCGGTCTGCACGTCATCGACGTCCAGCTCGCAATCGGAGAAGAACTGCGTCAAGCCGGCCACGCGCCTGTTGATATGCGCCGCCGGCTCGAGTTGGATGGAGCTGGCCGCCAGGTCCGCCTGCACGGCGGTCACCCGCTCGTGGACCTTGGCGATGGCGGCCTTGAGCTCCACCACCTTGTCCTGGCGGGTTTTCAACTCGCGTCGCTGCTCGGTCGCGAGAGACTGCCCATCGAGAAACGGCTGGATAGTCAGCCAGTAGAACAGCAGCGACGCCGCCGCGCACAGGCCGACCCCGGCCGCGTCGATCTTCAAGAAGCTATAGCGCTCTGGGATCATTCGATGCACGATGCAAGTCCTCTAGAAACGACACTCGATCGTAAACGCCACCGCCTGGCCGCTGAGAAACGTCTGGCGGCTGCTGTTGATGAGCCGGACCCGCTCGAACAACCCGATCCCTTCCAACCCGAGGGCAAACCGGGAGACCGATTCCTGCGTCCGGCCGAAACCCTGGAGCACCAACTGGTACCGGTGCTTGGTCACCAGCGTCAGCAGCGGCTTGGCCAGCAGGGCGTCGCTCCAGGGCTCCGTCAGGGCCTTGCCGTCCTCCCTCATGGCGACGAGCTGGCAGCGAGTGAGAACAAGCTCCTGGCCCAGCTCCTGCGACAGTCCGGTCAACAGCCTGCTCCAGTCGGGCTGCTCCCGGATGGCTCGTGTGGTTTCCATCGCGGCGGTCGTTTCCGCCAGAGTTCTGCGCAGCTCCAGCATGGCCTTGTTATCCTGCTTGATCTGGTTCTCGGCCTCGGCAAGCTGCTCCGCCGGATCGCCGTCCCGGCCGGGACAGAGCACACAAGCGGCAAGCGAGCCCGCCGCCAGCAGGACGACGTACGTTCCGCACGCCACCGCCCACAGGTAGATCCTCGCCTTGCAGCGCTTGGCGGCCAGCCGTTCGGCGGGTATGAAATTCACATCGTTCATCCGCCGGCTCCTCCAAATCGCGCCAGGCCCACGGCAATGGTCATGGCCGGATTGCCCGCCTTGGCCAGCAGCTCCACCGGGCTGCTCACCAGGTCGCTCGGCGCCGCGGCCCGGACGTCAATCTTGAACCGGCCCGCCATATAGGAGGGAAGCTGAGGGACCGCGGCGCCGCCCCCGATCAACAGCAGACGCTTCACCCCTTCCCCCGGGAACTGATGGTTCACGTACGAGAACGGCGCCTTCAACTCATCGAGCAGCTTATCGGAGTGACTTCGAAGATGTTTGCCGACGGCATCCAGCGTCTCGCGATCGATGCCGCCAATCGGCTGATCCGTGGTGAGGCCTACGGTGTTGGCGACCTGCTGTGCGGCCTCCAAGGTGATACCGAACATTTCCGCCAGCCTGCCGGTCAACTCGGCCATGGAGGTCCCCTCCAGGACCCTCTCGTAGAGGAGCGAGCGCCCGCAAACGAACAACACGCTGGTCGAGCGCCAGCCCAGGTCCGCAATCGCGGTGATCTGCGGCGCGGGCAGCACGAGCGGCTCACAGGCCCGACCCATCGCGGCGCTTCGCGCGTCCAGCGCGACCACGTCGAATCCCTCCGTTTCGAAGACGTCCAGGATGCCATCGGCGGCATCGTGCGGACATCCAATCGCGAGGGTCCGGGTGATCGGCTTGGCACCGTCCGGAGTCCGCCATTCCCAGTAGGCCATTTCGAAGGAATCCGGCGCCATGTTGTGGAGGCGCGACAGCTCCATCCGCACGATCTGCCCGATGGGGGCGCCGGCGACCTTGGAGGGCAGCTCGAGGGCGGCCCGCACCAGGCGCTCCTCCGGCGCGGCGACGACGATCTTCCGGCCGCTGAATCCCTGCCGGGCGAAGACCTTTCGGAACGCCGCGGCGTCGGCCCGGGACAGTTCCTTCTCCGGCTCCGGGCGCGGCAGCAGCGACAGGGCGGACACTCGGTATCCGCCCTCGGACGGCGCCAGTTGCGCCGCCTTGATGGTCCGCCGGCCGATGTCCACGCCGATGACCGTTCGTGATGGATGGGCTATCCGCATAATCGGTACGCCTATGTTTGTCCTTGTGTCATCGCCGTCAGATCGAACAGGGGCAGGAACATGCAAATGGCGATCAGCCCGACGAGGATGCCCATGACGATCAGGATTACCGGCTCGATGATGCTGGTCAGCGAGCGGACGATGGTCTCGTTCTCCTCGTCGAGAAAGCTCGCGACATTGAGCAGCAGTTGGTCGATCTCGCCGCTGTGCTCGCCACTGCGTATGGCCTCGTAGATGGACGGGCTGAACAGCGGGGTGTCGCCAAAGGCCTGGCTCATCGGCTCGCCCCGGGACACGTATTCCTCCGCCTGCATGATCAGCTCTTCGTACAGGATGTTTCCCGTGGCGCCCCGCACCAACCGCAGGGTCTCCAGCACCGGAATCTTCGCCGCCAGCAGCACGCCCAGAAGAGAAATGATCCGCGCGCTCGACAGACTCCTGGCGACGCGGCCGATGTACGGCAGGCGAAGAACCAGCACGTCACGAAAACGTCTGCCCCGGGGCGTCCGCAGGTAGTAGCGCACACCGAAGACCGTTCCCCCCAGTAGCAGGAGGATCGCCCACCAGAAGTGGCGAAACGCCGAACTGATGTGCAACAGCGCCGCGGTGCTCGACGGCAACGGCACACCCATCGTCTCGAACAACGTCGAGAACCGGGGAACCACGAAGAGCAGCAGCATGACGAAGACGGACAGGCCGAGTGTCACAAGCATGCAGGGATAGATCATCGCCCCCAGGATCGAGTTGCGGACCTTCAGTTGTTTCTGCTTGAACACAGCCAGGCGGTCGAACATCTCAGACAGGTGTCCGCTGGACTCTCCGGCGGCAATCAGATTGCAGTAAATCGCGTCGAAGTAGTCCTCGTGATTCTGCATCGCGTCGGAGAGCGAGGACCCCTCCTCCACGCGCGTCCGCAGGTGGCCGATGACATCGCGCCACGGCCCGGGCCGGGCCTGCCGCTCCACCGCACGCAGCGCGTCGACGATCTGCGTGCCCGAAGAGATCAGCACGTGAAGCTGGCGGGAGAACATGGCGATGTTCTTGAGCTTCTGACTGCGGGAGACGCGCCGCTGCCGCCGGCCCGACTGCCGCCTGGCTGCCGTCGTCTTCTGCTCGATCACTTCCGCGACATACAGACCCCTGCGGCGCAGCGCCTCCGTCGCCGTCATGGTGTCATCCGCCTCGATGACGCCCGTGGCGGACTTTCCGGCTCCATCGTAGGCTTTGTAGGCCAGTTTCATACGACCTCCGCGGGCACGGTCACGGCGGCCTCTGGCTTGGGCTCATCCACGTTCGTGTCCTCGCTGTGCGTGGCGGCGAGGACCTCCTCCAGGCACGTCTTGCCGTCCAGGGCCAGCAGTACCCCCTCCTCCCGAAGGGACAGCACGCCACTCTTTCGAAGCACATCGCGAAGCTCGTGCGTGGGGGCGGCCCGGTGGATCAGCTTTCGCAGCTCGTGAGTCACTTCCATGACCGCGTAGATGCCGGCCCGGCCGCGGAAGCCCGAGTTGTGGCACTCCTTGCAGCCGGCGCCCTTGCGAAAGGGTCGCCCCGGCTTGTTCGCCAGCCCGGCATCCCGCAGCACGTTCGTCGCCGGGATGTACTTGGCGGCGCAGTTCGGACAGATCGTTCGGGTCAGCCGCTGCGCGACCACGCCGTTGAGGGCGCTCGAAAGCAAGTACGGCTCGATCCCCATGTCCAGCAGACGCGCCACCGCCCCGGGCGCATCGTTCGTGTGCAGCGTGGCCAGCACCACGTGCCCCGTCAGGGCCGCCTGCACGGCCACACGTGCCGTCTCCTCGTCCCGGATCTCCCCGACCATGATGATGTCCGGGTCCTGCCTCAGGATGCTCCGCAACGCGCGGGCGAACGTCAGCCCGATCGCCTCGTGGACCTGGATCTGGTTGACCAGGTCGAGCTGGTACTCCACCGGGTCCTCCACGGTCATGACGTTGACCTCGGGACCCCGGATCAAGTCCAGCGCCGAGTACAGCGTCGTGGTCTTGCCGCTGCCGGTCGGTCCCGTCACCAGGACCAGCCCGTAGGGCTGGCGCAGCATCCGCTCGAAGCCCTGCAGCGTCTCGCGCCGAAACCCCAGGTCCTCCATACAGATTTTCAGGTTTGCCTTGTCGAGAATTCGCACGACGATCTTCTCTCCGAGCAGGGTCGGCATGCTGGAAACGCGAAGGTCGATGTCCCGGCCCTCCGCCACGATCCGCACGCGTCCCTCCTGGGGGAGCCGCTTCTCCGCGATGTCCATCCTGCCGATGACCTTGATGCGCGAGACGACGGCGGCATGAAGGCCCGTCGGCGGCTTCATCAGGTCGCGCAGCACCCCGTCGATCCGGTAGCGAACGCGCGTCCCCTGCTTGTCCGGCTCGATGTGAATGTCGCTGGCCCCGTCCTTGATCGCCGTCAGCAGCGCCACGTTCACCAGGTTGATGATGGGGCTGCCCTCGACCATCTTGTCCAGGTCCGTCGCCGGCCCGTCGTCCACCGATTCTCTCTCCACGACCTGCACCTCGCTCTCGCTCAGCGAGGCGAGGAACGTGTGCACGTCGGTGTTGCCCGATGCGTACTTTCGGACGTATTCGAGGATGTTCGCGCGCGGGGCCAGGACGGGGCGGATCTTGCAGCGGGTCAACTGGCGCAGCCTGTCGATCCTCGGCAGCGACTGCGGCTCCGCCATCGCCACGGTCAACGTGTCATGGACCTTGAACATCGGAATGGCCTCCAGCCGCTCCGCTTCCTCCGGGCTGACCAGAGAGAGCAACGCGAAATCCACGAGCCCGTGACGCAACTGGCAGAACGGCACGCCAAGCTGGTCCGCCAGGTGCTGGAGCATGCGGGAGCCGTCCACGATGCCCTGCTCCACGAGCATCTCGCCGATGAGCCCGCCGCTGGTCCTCTGATCGAGCAGAATGCGGTCGAGCTGCTCCTGCGTGATGATGCCCTGCGCGACGAGCGTCTCTCCAAAGCGGGATTCGGCCACGCGTACGGTCACAGGAAGCTCCTCACCGCCGAGTTCGCGTCGTCAAAGTGCTCGAATTGCGGGGCCAGCCCGGTCAGCTCGATCACCTGCCGGATCGTCGGATTGGCGGCACAGACCTTCAGTCCCTTGCCGCCCTGGGCCAGCTCGGCCGCCACGTCCGCCAGCGATTCCAGGCCCCCGCTGTCCACGTAGGGCAGGGCCGAGGCGTCAATCACGACGCGGCCCAGGTTCTCCCGGATCAGCTCGCGGACCTTGGCCTTGAACGGTTCCGCGTCCGCGCCGGTCAGCGGACCCATGGGGCGCACGATCACGACGGCCCCTCGCTGTTGCGTCAGCAGCTCCATGTCACGCGACCTCCTCGATAATCGGCAGCGTCAGGGTGAACGTGCTGCCCTTGCCCAACTCCGACTCCAGGTTGATGTCGCCGCCGTGGAGCCTGGCCACGTCGCGGGCGATCGCCAGACCCAGGCCCGACCCCTTGACGCTGACCGTCAGCGGGTTCTTGCAGCGATAGAATTTCTCGAAGACCTGCTCGTGCTCGTCGGCGCTGATCCCGACGCCCGTGTCGGCGACGGCGACGTTCAGCCGGCCCTTTTCCACGGTCGCGGTGGCGACGACGCGGCCGCCGTCCAGCGTGTACTTCAGGGCGTTGCCCAGCAGGTTGTGCAGCACCAGGGAGATCTTGTCGCGGTCCGCCTGGAGAACGGGCAGCTTGGGCGGCAACTCCAGTTCCAGGGCGATCTTGCGCTCCCTGGCCTGCGGGTCGTGATCGGCCTTGAGCTGCTGGAGCAACTGGTCCATGTGCACGTCGTCGGCCCGCAGCTCGAAGCAGCCCGCCTCGATCTGCGAAGCGGAAAGGATCTCGGAGACCGTGCGCTCCAGCCGCTGCGTCTCCTCGTTGATCACGTTGAGGTTCTTGCCCGTCGAGGTCGGGTCCTCCTGGCAACGCTCCAGGGCGTCCTCGACGAGCAGGCGCACGTTCGTCAGGGGCGTGCGCAGCTCGTGCGCCGCCTTGGCGAGGAAGCTGTTCATCGCCGCCTCCGCCACCCGTTGCTGCGTAATGTCCTCGATGGCGATCAATCCGAAACGCGAGTCGTCGCGCCGGACCGAGCAGACGGTGTACTTCAGCACGCCCTTGGTCAAGGACCCGCCCTGCTCGGCGGTAATGACCAGGCGCTTCGACGCGGGATTGGCCACGATGTCGCGCACGCCGGCGAGCACTTCCTGATCGCCGATGACGCCGGAGACATCCGCGCGCACCATGTGGGCCCGCTCCTTCTGCAACAGCACCGCGGCGGCGCCGTTGACGTGCTCCACCTGCATCCGGTCGTTCACGAGGACCAGCCCGTACGGGACGGCGTCAAAGGCGGCCGTCAGCTCGCCCGCCGTGCCCGACTTCTCGCGCACCACGTCACGCACCTGCTGAATCGCCGTGCTGACCTGCACGTTCTGCCGCTCACCCAGCAACCGGTTCCAGGCCACCGCCTCGACGCCCAGCTTCGGATCCAGCTCCATCGTCGAGAGGTCCGCGCTCTCATCGCTGGCGGCCAGCAGGATCTCCTGAATCGCCCCGATGGCCTTGAGCCGGAACCGCGCGTGACGGTGGACCAGCAGCATGCTGGCCAGCGACAGACACGCGATGGCCATCTGGGCCGTCTGAGGCGTTAGATTGCCCTCCACCTCGCGATCGAGCGACCCGGAAAGCTCCAGCATGGCGCTTCCCCGGTTGGTCACGACCAAAGGAAACGTAAGGGTGGCGACCTTCTTCTTGACATCCTCTGTCGGCCGCGAGACCTCATCCGCCCAGGACACGGGCAACTGAAGCAAGGTAATACCCGCGGGGTCCGCATCGGCCAGCACGCCGCCGTCGGGCAGCACGATACGGCAGAATTTCAGCTTGTGCTCGGTGCCCGCCTCGACGAGCACCCGCCGAAGCATGGAAAGCTCGTCAGCGGTCATCAGCGCCTCCGCCGCCTTCGACAGCACGGTCCCCACGGCCTTGAGATGCTGCACCCCGGCCTTCTTGCGCACGTCCCGCTGGAACGTGATGCTGTTCCACACGGATGCGAACAGGCTGAACATGAAGACGGCAACGACCGCGAAGATGAGCACGGCAAACCAGGAGTCGCCGCGCAGCAACTCTCTGCGTGCGGCCGACAGCCGTCTCATTACAGGCCTGTTAGCTTGCATCAGGCACTCCTAATACTTGTCCGCTCGCCCTGCGCGGTGCGTGACACCCAGGCATCGCGCATGACGAGACAACGGACCCGTTCCCCTTCTTTCGGCCATTCCAGACGCGACTTTAGGTATTCCAGGACCATTCATCCCCCCGGCGCCAGGGGGGATGGCGGAACGCGATGCGTGGACCTAATATAGGCCTGGGACAGATTGCAGGATTGACATGGCCCGGCCCATGGTGTGCAATGTCCTGCGAGCACCTCGCCGGGTGCCATGTCTACGTTTGCGCAGACATGTTCGATTCGAAGGGCAAGCCATGCTTACGCAAGCGTAAGCATGGCACCCAGCCTGTTCGGGAGCCGCATATGGGAACTGCGTTCGTTGGCCGCTCGTGCATCCGGGTGGCACTGCTGTCTATCGTCCTCGCTTCGGTGGCCTTTGCCGGTGAGTCCGATATTACCCTGATCCTCCATAATGGCAGGATCGTCACGGTCGATGCCGGTTTCTCCATCGTTCAGGCGATGGCGGTCAGGGGCAGCCGCATTGTGGCGGTCGGCGGCAACGAGGAAATCCTGCGCCTGAAAACGGCCGGCACGGAGCTGCTGGACCTCGAAGGCAGGATGGTCCTGCCCGGCCTGATCGATACGCACGTCCACGCCTGCGACGCCGCAATGACCGAATTCGATCATCCCATCCCCCAGATGGATTCCGTCGTGGATGTCCTGGACTATTTCAAGGGCCGGGCCAAGGTCCTGGAAGATGGCCAGTGGATCGTCCTGCAGCAGGTCTTCATCACGCGCCTGCGCGAGCAGCGATACCCGACGCGGCAGGAGCTGGACGCGGCCGCCCCGCAGAACCCGGCCGTCTTTCGCACGGGGCCCGACGCCTCGCTCAGCACGCTGGCGCTGAAGCTCAGCCACATCGACAAGGACTTCCGCGTCACCGACGGCGGACCGGGCTATGCGGAAAAGGACCCGCAGACGGGCGAGCCCACCGGCATCCTTCGCGGCTGCAACCGCTATATCGAGAGCCGCTCATCGGGCAAGACCGCCGCCGAGCGAGACCGCTACGACAGGTTGCTGACGCTCTTGAAGGACTACAGCTCCGTCGGCCTCACGGGCATCTGCGAGGGCGCGGCCGGCGAAGGGCACTTGCAGCTATATAAGAAGATGCTCGAGAGCGGCGATCTGCCGGTCCGTGTCGCCGCCCAGTACTACATCGACACCATCGGTCCCATAAATGAGATCCAGGACAAGATCCGCAAGGTCGCCCAGCACCCGCTGCGAAAGGGCGGGCCCATGCTCCGCATTATCGGAGTCAAGAACTTCCTGGACGGCGGCATGCTCACCGGCAGCGCTTACATGAGAGAGCCCTGGGGCGTCAGCAAAATCTACGCCATCGATGATCCGAACTACCGCGGCGTCCTGTTCATCCCAAGGGACCGGCTCCTGCCCATCGTACAGACTGCCACCGAGTGCGGGCTGCAATATACGGCCCATACCGTCGGCGACGGGGCCGTCCATGCCCTGCTCGATGTCTATGAGGAGGTTGACCGGACGACGCCGATCAGGAAGGTGCGCCACTGCATCACGCACTCGAATTTCATGAGCCCCGAGTCCGTCGACAAGGTCTCAAAACTCGGTGTGATCCCGTTGATTCAGCCGGCGTGGCTGTACTTGGATGCCCGGACCCTGACCATGCACTTCGGGTACGACCGGCTGCGCTATTTCCAGCCGCTGCGAAGTATTTTCGCGGCCGGCGGAATTGCCGCCGGTGGGTCCGATCACATGCAGAAAGTCGGCTCGCTTCGCTCCATCAATCCGTACAATCCATTCCTCGCCATGTGGACCGCCGTCACGCGCAAGGCCAAGCGGTACGATGGGCAACTACACCCGGAAGAGGCAATCAGCCGCGAGCAGACCATCCGGTTCTACACGATCTGCTGTGCCCAGGCCCTGTTCCAGGAGGAATACGCCGGCTCGCTCGAACCAGGCAAATTCGCCGACTTCATCGTCCTGGACACCGACCTGCTCACGTGTCCCGAGGATGCGATCAAGGACACCCAGGTCCTGCGAACCTACCTCGACGGCCGACTCGTATTCAAACGCTGAGCGCCTCATCCTATTGAGATGAAACAATGGTGCAGATTCGCCGGGGCGATGAGGCGGATATCGACGACCTGCTCGTGATCGAGGACGAGTGTTTCACCATCTATTATTATGGCCAGTACAAGTTCGGCGTTGATGAGTTCCTGTATTACCTGTACGGCCCGAACTGCATTCTCCTGGTCGCCGCCCCCGACGGGCACGTCGTGGGCTACACTGCCGCCGTGATGCGCCGCCCGCGAGCCGGAGCGATCCTGCACATCGACAGCATCGCCGTCCTGCCGGCGCACCGCAATCAGGGAATCGGCCACCAACTCCTTCGAACCCTGACCGAGGAAGCCCGGCAGCGCCGCTGCAAAACTCTCGCCCTCGAAGTCGCTACTCCCAATGAGTCCGGCATCGCCTTCTTCAAGAGCCGCGGATTCCGCGAGGTCCGAAAGCTCCCCAACTACTACGGCCGCGCCCTCGACGGCATCCTCATGACGGCGGAAATCTGACACTGGGCACTGCCGCGAGTTCCGTATTTCCGGGTGGCATCGTCAAGGCCGAAGGCTTTGCCGATGGCGGATGAGCAAAACCATCGGCAAGCTGGCGCTTGCCGCTGCCACCCGCGCTGCGGAATCTCCTGATGGCTTTTGAGGGTATCGCTTACGATCCAACTCTCCTGGTCCCGTGCTATGTAGTCTTGACAATTTGGTGATGCCCAACAAATCGAGAGACTTGGGCGGGTGACAGACTTTCGTACAGGACATGCAGCCGTTTGGCTCGTATAGTACTCCGGAGGTCCATGACATTTATGGAAACCATGACTGACAACCAAGCCATCATCGAGCAGATCGCCGATACGCTCGTGCACAGCCGCAGCATCCTGTTCATCACCGGCGCCGGGATCTCGGCGGATTCCGGCCTGCCGACCTATCGCGGCTCAGGCGGGCTGTACGACATCGATACGACGGAAGACGGCCTGCCCATCGAACGGGCCCTGGCCGGCGACATCATGCGGGACTACCCCGAGCTGACGTGGAAGTACCTGGCCCTCATGGAGCGCACCTGCCGCGGCGCCCGGCACAACCGGGCGCACGAGGTGATTGCGGAGATGGAGCGGCACTTCGAGCGGGTCTGGACGCTGACGCAGAACGTCGACGGCTTTCATCGCTCGGCAGGAGCGAAAAACGTCATCGACATCCACGGCGACCTGCACAACCTGCGATGCACGCGCTGCCGGTACCGCCAGACGGTGTCCGATTACTGCGGCCTGAGCCTGCCGCCGCGATGTCCCCACTGCGGCACGATCCTGCGCCCGGACGTCGTCCTGTTCAACGAGACGCTCGCCCCGCAGAAGCTCATCCCGCTGTTCCTGGAACTCGATCGCGGCTTCGACACCGTCTTCACCATCGGCACCAGCAGCGCGTTCCCCTATGTCGCCGAGCCGGTCCGCATGGCCGCCGTCCTCGGCCGGCCCACCATCGAGATCAATCCTCAATCCAGCGAGGTCTCCGACCTCGTCGACATCCGCCTGCCCATGCGCGCCGCCCCCGCCCTCGAAGCCATCTGGCAACGCTACCGCCAACGAGCGACCACATCCAATGGTGTGGAATACTTCAACACATCACCCGAAACGTGAGCCGCACTACAAGGCTGCTGGATTCAGAGATGCACAGAGTCAAGATCACGGGGGGACAAGAAACTACCCGCTGGGCCAGAGTACTAGGCCCTGGGAAAGCTGTTGTCAGCGTTAATGAGAGGTGCTACTTCTTTGGCTCGGGGGCCTGAGTCTTTGCAGGCGGCTCGTTAGCAGCGAACACAGATACACCCTTGGAAATGTCGCCGAGGACACGTTCCAAGTATTTTGCACTCACCGTCCGGTTCGCCTCCCACTGCTTCTGTGCCTTTATTACCTCATCATCGGCTGGTATGTTACCACACTGTATCCTCAGAACGGTCATTCGTACTGAGCCTCCTGTTCATATATAGCTCGGGCAAAATCTTTGTGCGTAACCCACCTGAACGGTCTGTCTGTCGAAATAAAACCTATCTCGATTGGACCACCGCATACCGGTGGTCCAAACCGGAACTTAAAAGCCTTTACGGTAATGTGGAGATACATGTGCACAAAATCTATGGCCTCTCTTATAGGCAAGTCCCGAAAACCAGTGCACCTCAAGGGCTCTACCGCCTTAGCGAACGCCTGATTGAAAGCGTTCTCCAACTGATCCTGTGGGATAGGCAAATCCATGCTCTTCAAGTTAGCAAGGACCGTTCCAGGGAGCCGACTATCATAACCCTCAAAGACTCTTCCAAAAAACTCTGGATTGCCGAAAAACGACGCCTGTCCAACGTTGAATAGGTTAGTCCGGGGACTCTTACCTGGC
>Ga0214473_10001449_pt1 | contig 31229 bp, 25 predicted proteins | sample RVTome_7_FD_203509 | JGI IMG/M metagenome (GOLD analysis project Ga0214473, IMG submission 203509) | Soil microbial communities from uranium-contaminated site in the Upper Colorado River Basin, Wyoming, United States - RVT98D197 | ecosystem: Environmental > Terrestrial > Soil > Contaminated >...
CCCCGTCAGCGGCGGGTGAGTCCCCGTCAGTCGTCTCCTCTTCGCTGGTGGCATCTTCTTCGCCGGTGACGTCTTCTTCTTCTGCGGTGGCCTCTTCTTCGCCGGTGACTTCTTCTTCGCCGGTGACGTCTTCTTCGCCGGTGGCCTCTTCTTCGCCGGTGGCCTCTTCTTCGCCGGTGGCCTCTTCCTCGCCGGTGGCCTCTTCCTCGCCGGTGGCTTCTTCCTCGCCGGTGGCCTCTTCCTCGCCGGTGGCTTCTTCCTCGCTCGCGGGAGGCTCGTGTGCCGTGCCGTCGTCGAGGAAGGGATCGTTCCACTCCACTCGGATGGCGATCTCCGAGTCGTTGTACACGGCGCAGAGCCGCACGTAGTCCACGGCCGGCGACTGCCAACGCGGCGCCACCATGTACTGACCCATCAAGGCCACGCCGAAGGGCTCGCACTCATTCCACGCCGCGTCGTCCGGATCGGTGGGCAGCTCCCCCGAGATGCGCCGCGCTACCAATGGATCCTCCGACGTCGGACGATCCTCGAGCAGCGACTCCGAGTAGGCAGCCATGGCCCACCGGTCGCGTTCGTCGGGCACTCCGTCCACGAAGCTCGGCATGACCGTGAGGCCCGTCGTAAGCGAGCGATAGATGTCCTCGATGCTGGTCCCGCTCTTGTTCCTCCACGGGTTGGTCATGTCGTAGGGCCGCGCTGGATTGCCCAGATCATCGACCATGTCCCGCGCCGCCTCGCCGTCCCCGCGGCCTTCGTCCCCGTGGCACCGCTGACAGCCTCCGCGCGTCTGGTCCATGTAGAGCTCGCGACCGAGCGCCAGCAGCTCGTCGGTGACCTCGGGCGGCTGTCCGATCTCGAGAATCGCGGGCTCCTCGCCCTCGGCGGCGTCGCGATAGGGATTGGAGAACTCGTCCCAGAAGATCTCGGAGAGGAACTTCACGTAGTAGACGACCTGCCAGCGTTGCCGCTCGGACAGCGTGAAGATGCCCTCACCCCAGGCTGGCATCGCGGTGCCGGGGACGCCGCGTGAGATGACACGGAAGAGGTCCGCGTCGGTCGGAAGCTCTCCAGATCGCGTCGTCCGAAAGGCGTAGTTCGCGGTCGTCAGGTCCCTCGGGCGTGGGCGCATGAAGTTCGCGGCGGGGCCGTTTCCCGCACCCGTGTAGCCGTGGCATGGACCGCAGTACTGAAGATAGAGCGCCTTGCCTGCCTCGAGGTACGCGTTTCCCTCGCGTGCCGGCCGGCGCACCTGTGCGGGCACGCGAGCTTCGATCGCGTCGTGGTCGTAGGTCGTCTGCCGCGTGTCCTGCGCGAGGGCAGGAAACGCGAAGGTCAGGCAGAACACCGCGAGGGCGAGAAGGAGGCGTCGCATCACTGCACCCCCGTCACGCGTGGTTCGACGCCGCTGTCGTCGTACTCGGAGAGGATGATCTGCCAGATCTCGTCCGAGGTGAGCTCCTCGCGCCAGGCGGTCATGGCCGAATCCCATGGCGTCGACACGGGCGGCAGACCCGCGGCCCCCTCGTTCACGCGCCAGAAGACGGCGTCCTCCACCAACACCGCGATCGTGCCGGGATCGCGGAAGCTGACCGGACGCAGCGTCTGCGCGCGCGCCTCGGGGCCCTCTCCGTCGTGCTTGGCGCCGTGGCAGGGCGCGCAGTCTCGGAAGTACAGGCCGCGGCCCGTGGTCAGGGCGGCGGCCCGCTCTTCGCGCGCGGCGTGTCGGAAGGGGCTGTCGAGGCCGACGTAGGGCGCGGCGCTCGGACCGCTGGTGCCCGGGTGTTGCTGACGCGTCGTGGCCTGCGGCTCGGTGATGGGAAGGGCACCGACGAACATCCAGGCGCCAAAGGCGAGCGGCAGGATCACGGCGCCAAAGCGGACGAGTCGCTGTTGCCAGCGGGGCGCCTCGCCCCGCACGGCAGCGTAGATGGGACGGACGAACTCGGCGCTCGTCTCCGTGTTCGAGGCGATGTACACGGTCAGGGCCGCGACCAGCAGGATCAGCCACCAGACCTGAATCGTCCTGGGCACCGGAAGGGGCACGTGGTGGCCTGCGATGAGCTGGGCCGCGTACGGGAAGACGGCGATCACGACGACGACGATGCCCAGGAACAGCGCGACCGCTCCGCCGAAGACTCCAAAGCGAGGACGCTTGATCGTCTTCATCGCGCGCCCTCCGGCTCGTCCTCACCGTCGGTGCTGGGCGTCGGGTCCTCGGCGGCGGGCGCTTCGTCCTCGGCGGCGGGCGCCTCGCGCTCGGGCTCGCTGACGCTGGCTGTTCCCGTCCCGGTGCCCGTCCCCGACCCTGCCTCCGTCCCGGCCTCCGTATCCGTCCCCGTCCCGGTGCCCGTCTCGCTCGGGTTTTCGTCGAGCGCGCACACCGCGTCGGGCGTCTCGGTCTTGGCGCCGAAGGTCCCGAGCCAGAACACGAAGCTCACGAGGCTCAAGTAGATGACGGTGATCAGGGCGACGATGTAGCCGACCTCGGCGAGCCCGGGGTTCTGCGCCTTGGGCGAGACATCCCGGACGACCATGTAGAAGTGCCAGTCCTGTCGCACTCCGGAGTGGATGTAGCCCATCAGACCCAGCGTCAGGACGATGGTCACCGCGAGGAGCACCAGGGCGTACTGCGGCCGCGCGCCGATCTCGCCCCAGCGAATTCGACCGATGGTCTTCGCTCCGCGGAACAGGGTGACGTCGATCGCCGTCGCGAGCACCATGCTGACGAGCACGAGCAGCACCTGGCACACGGCGAGGTGGCGCAGGAACGGGTTGGCGCTCGCCAGCACGAAGAACCCAGACGGCCCGAAGATGCCGACCGCGACCAGCGCCGTGTAACCGAGCAGGATCGCCTGACCCAGCTTGCCCCTGCGCGTGAACGTCATCACCACGGCTGCGATCTGCACGACGATGTGGGACATCATCATCCAGGCGTGGAACTGGAAGATCGGGCGGACGCTCTGGTCGAGGGACAGTTGGCCGGGATCGAGCTTGAAGATGACCCAGGTCCAGAGCGACGTGAGCCCGACCGTCAACAGCGCGACGCCCGGAAGGACGAAGCGCATCAGCCCCGCTTCGCGCATGCTCCCGACCTCGCCCTTGTTGGCGCGTCGATAGAGCATGAAGCTGAAATAGGTCGACAGCAGGATGAGGTTGACGGCCGCGTTCTTGGCCGGCATCAGGCCCAGGTACTTGAGCACCGGGTGATACTGCGTGCCCATGGCTGCGGCTTCCTCTGGCCGCAGCGGCAGGTTGTGCGGGATGACCCAGACCAGGAAGCTCAGCACGAGGGCGGCCAGGATGTACTTCACATATGGGCGGTATCGCTCCGCTCCTTCGATCCGCTCCATCCCCGCCCACAGGTAGAAGTTGGCGCCGATGAACAGGAACCCGATGAGCACCGCCTGCACGACGAAGTTCCACGAGAGGAACCCGCCCATGGAGTCGTTCCCCATCACCGGGCTGTAGCTGTAGATCTCGCGCCCGAGGTAGTAGCCGGCGAAGGGGATCAACAGCAGCCCGCTGATGCCGATGAAGTTGCCGATGTACCCCATCCAGTCGTAGTAGGCGCGCTCGTCCTGGCGCCGCGCAGCGAGGAAGCGCACCGCGGCATAGCCGCCGACGATGAATCCGCCGAAGGCGATGTTCCCCATCAACCGGTGCAGGCTCAACGGCCGCCACAGATAGGTCGAGACGGCGCCCCAGGTGTCTCCGACGTAGGCTCCGTTTGACGGATCGATCCCCGTGGGGCTCATCATGAACGTTCCCCACGAGTTGGCGATCGTCATGATGGCGATACCCGCGAGGTTGAGGATCACGCCGAAGAAGACGTGGAAGGACTTCTTGCCGGAAGCAAAGGAGTACACCCCCCAGATCACGAGGCACACGCCCGCGAGAATCGGGAAGTACCGATAGGCCCAGGGGAGTGGGCGAACGGTGGGCGCGCCGCGGGCGATATCGCTCGGATCGACGCCGAAGGAGTCCATGGCGATCTGCCCGTTCCACAGGAACAGGTAGAAGATCGCGAAGACCGTCACCCCCCCGAGGACCCAGGCGGGGATTCGCAGCACCTTCGCGATCCGTGGCCAGAGCGCCACAGTGGACTGCATGCGAGTCCACGCGTAGTAGTAGTAGTAGAGGGTGAACACCTCGATGAAGAAGACCGCCCCGTAGATGTAGAATGTCGTGTGCATCGCCTCGGCGATGTGCCGCATGACGCCGGGATAGAGGCCGAACAGCACGAAGGCCATCAGCCCGCCGAGCGAAGCGGTCGTGGCGAAGGCCGCGCTCAGCAGCTGCGTGCATTCGCGGGCGAGCCGGTCGTAGCGCGGGTCTCCCGTGCGCATGCCGACGACTTCCAGGATCACAGCGAAGATGGGGACACCGAGCACGAACGCGCCGAACAACAGGTGCAGCTGTCCAACGATCCAGATCACCTGCCTCGAGTCGAGGCCGGCGATGAACCGATAGGGCTCGCCCGTCTGCTGCTCTTGCGCGAAGGCAAGGGCGGGAATGGCCAGCGCCGCGAGCACTGCCCCGAGAGCGACCGTGCGCGTCACCCGAGGGGGTCGCTGCGATCTCATGGTGCGTCCCCTCCTTCAGCTTCCGTCGGCGCGGCTGTCTCCTCGCCCGTCGGCGCGGCTGTTTCCTCGCCCGTCGGCGCGGCTGTTTCCTCGCCCGTCGGCGCGGCCTCGGCGCCCTCGTCGTTCGCCGCCTCGCTCGCGACCGCTTCGGCGTGGGCCTGACGCATGAAGGCGACCACGTCGCTCACGCCCTGCACCGTCAGCTGGCCGCCGTAGTCCGGGGGTTCCCCCTCCGCCGGTGCTGGGTGATTGACGATCCCCAAGAGCAGATCCACGTCGGCTTGGGCGTCCGCGAGCTCCGCGAGCACAGCGCCCGCGCCCTCGCCGGTCACCACGCCCTCCGCGGGCGTCACGCCTTCTCCCTGGTGGCACCGACCACAGGTCAGGCGCATGTATTCCTCCCGCCCCCGTGCGGGATCCCCGTTCGTCCCGAGGCGGTCGTTGCGGCGTCGGCCCGACCCGCTTTCGGGCTCCTCCTCGGCCTGCTCGCCCGAGTACGGTCGTTGCGCCACGCGGATCTCTTCTTCGAGCTCGGGGGTAATGGGCATGCCGCTGCGCTGAAACAGGAACAGGATCACCGACCGGATGTCGTCGTGGCTCAACACCGTCGGCGGGCCGTTCACGGGGACCATCACCCCCGACTCGAAGCCCTGGCCCACGAACGCATCGGGCTCGTACAGGGCCTGCACGAGGTGCTCCACCGCCGTCTTGTCGGGCTGCGCCTGGGCAGCTCGCACCCCGATGGGCTCGTTGAACTGCGGGGGGCTCACGCCGAGGTTCGGCCCGCGCACGCCCACGCCGTCCTCGCCGATGATGTGGCAGCCCATGCAAGTGCCGCGGCCGTTGAAGATCTGGCGGCCCGACTCTGGGCTCACGGGCAGCGCCTGTTGCCCGCTGCCGCGCCAGCGGGTCACGTCGTAGCTGGCTGCCCCGCTGAGGTCGTGGAAGTACGCACCGATGAAGGCGAAGAACCCGATCATGCCGAACGCCATCGCGATGACACCGATGGTGTGTCGCATCAGAGGATCCTCCGCGGCGACAGGTCGTCGAGCCCCGTGCTTGCGCGTGTCGATGAGCCCATGATCTCGTCCCCGTCAGCCGCCGCCGTGTCCACTCTTGTTCGGATGTCCCGGTCCGAACCCTGCCGGCCGGAGCTCGGCCGTCGCGTCCGAGATGACCCGGTCCGTGATGACCGTGTGGCCCCGCTGCAGGGCCCACATGAGGATGGCGCGCTTGACCATCGGTCGAACGAACTCGGGGATTCGCTCGAGCCGCCCCTGCGCCTCGTCGGTCCAGGACATGGTCTCACGGGCGATGATCTCGATGTCCGGTGTGTGCTCCCGCTGAACGATCAGCAGGTCGCAGGGCGCATGCGTCAGGAGAAGCTCCGTGGTTCCTCCGATCTCGAGGTGGGGGTCCGCGTGGACTCCGAGCTTGCCGACAGCGACGATGTCCGCGCCGATGCGCTTGGCGTGGCACGCGATCTCGTCATAGGGCTTTCCCGCCAGGAGCGTCGTCGTGATCTCCGCTCCGACGCCGGCAGCCACGTGATGCGCAACCTCGAGGTGGGACTGATAGATCCGCGCGAGCCCCGAATCGATGAGCTCGGCGTGCAGCCGTTCCTGTTCCTGCACGCGGAACACGCGCCCCGCCTCCTCCGACAGCACCTGGCTGATTCGATCGAAAGCCACGGAGTGGAAATGCGGGTCGAACACCGCGACCGCGTGGACGCCCACGCCGAGCCGCCGGGCGAGCTCGAGCGCCGCGACCAGCGCTCCGAAGGACTGGGGCGATCCGTCGACGCCCACCAAGATGGGCCCCTCGCCGATGCGCCGATCGGATGGCTTGACGACCAGCGTATCCACGGGACACCAGCGAACCACCCGCAGGCAGACCGTGCCCGGAACATCGCGAAGCGCTCCCAGACCCTGGTAGCCGAGGACGACCAGGTCGTGGTGGCCCTCGCGGGCCTCGTCCACGATGACGCGGTAGTTCTTGCCCTCCGTGCCCCTCCGCACGAAGCGAACGCCACTAGAAGCGCAGGCCTTCTCGGTCTGGTCCAGGTACGAGTCGGAGATGAGGTCCAGGCCGCGCGCGATCAAAGTGTCGTGGACGTCGCGCTGCCGTTCGAGCTCGCTCTGCACCTGGTAGCGCTCCGGCAGGACGCCTTCCATCTGCCGGAAGCGCATGTCGTGGAGGCGCGCCGCATAGGCATGGAGCCCCGTCAGCGTCCCCTCGAAGAGCGACGCCACGCGCACCGCGCGCGCCGTCGCCGCTTCGCACGAGAGCGACGAGTCCACGGCCAGCAGGACGCGACGATAGCCCAATCGGTCTGTGGGGACGGCTGCCACTAGCACCCTCCCCGGGCCGAGCGGGCCCTCCGCGGCTGCTGTACGACCGGCCGCCCTACCGCAGGGCGACGTCCCAGGTGGCCGTGCCGCCCGCGCTCACCTGAATCTGACGGGTCTGTGTGCCGAACCGCTCGTGCCAGACCTTCACCGTGTGCCGCCCCGGCGGCACGTCGGGCAGCCGGAAGCGTCCGTTGGCGCCCGTGACCGCGAAGTAGGGGTGATCGAAGACGTGGACCCAGGCGTGCATCCAGGTGTGACCCGCGTCGCAGACGATCTCCACCGGGCCGGGGCGATTGAGGGGCCGATTGACGCGCATGCCCTTGCTCGGCATGGCGAGGTTGAAGACCGTGCGCTTGCCCTGCCGGCCGTGGGCGTTGTGCAGGGTGGCATCCGAGGAAACGACCGTCAGACGGCTTCCCTGGGCCGCGGCCTGCACGCGCGGATGGAAGCGGCAGCCCCGCTGATCGAGCGTGATGTTGCGCCGCTTGGTCGCCGCGCCATGCGTGATGCCGTCGATCCACACGACGGCATTCGCCAGGGCGCCCCCCGAGCCCACCACGACCTCGTCGTTGTCCACCGACGACCCGCACGCGGGCCGCTGGGTCGCGTCGCTCACTTTGTGCGCGGCTTGCCGCGGCGGGCTCCCCGACAGGGTGACCGTACCGCTGATAGTCCCGCCGCCCTCGACCGTTTCCGCCGTGTACCCGACGAGCAGCAAGCTCGCCGCGGACCCCAACAGAATGAGCGCGCCCATGCGTCTGGCCAGTCTGGTCCCCATCGCGGATCCTCCTCTTCGGCGCTTCGACCGTCCTGTTGGCTCCAGGATTCATTCGCGTTTCGTCCTCGGATGCAAGCCCCCGATCGCCCGGGGGCGATTCCCCATCACTCCGTTGTGTAGGGGGCGGTCCACAGGTAGCGCCAGGCGGTGTTGCCGCTGCTCAGGGAGAGCACGTAGGCCACGAGATCCCAGCGCTTTTGGATGCCCCATGCAAGGCGTTCCTGCTCCGGGAGAGCCCATAGCTCCTCGGTCGTGGGCAAGGACGCCACGAACTGCCGGAAGCGTTGCATGCCTTCCCGACTCAGGACCGGCTCGAAGGTCGAGAAGTCCGTGTACCCGTCCCGCCCCACGACGATCGCCTCGTCATAGGAGGGCATGGGGGTCCCGTTCACCCCGCTGGTGAACGTCCGGTAGATGTCGATGGGGCGCGTCCCGCCGCGCATCTGCCCCTGGGTGAAGTCGTAGGCGACGATTGGATTGCCGTCGTCGTCCACGAGCGTGTCCGAGGCCGGACCGTTGCCCGTGCCGTCCATGCCGTGGCAGGTCCAGCACGACAGCAGGATGTAGACGAGCCGGCCGCTCTGCCGCATCTCGTCGTCGAAGGCGGGCACCGCGTCCGGCATGGGGATGGGCATCATGCGTCCACCCTCGAGGAAGCGCGGAGAGAAGGTCTTGATGTACTGCACGGTGGCCCACATGTCGCGGAGGGGAAGCCGGCCGTCCCATCCGGGCATGGCGGTGCCGGGGACGCCGCGTCGCACCGTGCGCAGCAGGTCACTGTCGGTCGGAAGCTCGCCGGTGGGCGTGGTCCGCCACTTGTAGACCCCGGTCGTGAAGTTGCGCGGGGCGACCTGCAGGAAGCGCGCTGCCGCGCCGAGCCCGTCACCGCGGCGTCCATGACAGGCGGCGCAGTACTGGGCATACACGACGGCGCCCCGTCGCTGCGCCACGAGGAGACGTCCTGGGTCGAGCGTCGGGCGAGGCACGTACTCCTCCATCTCGACGAACTCCTCTTCTTCCTCGACGACCTCCTCGACTGATTCCTCCTCGGAGCTCTCCTCCTCCGGGACACCCTCCGCTTCCTCGCCCTCCGCGGGTTCCTCCGCCGGAGTCTCTTCTTCGGTCGCTTCCTGCGCTCGAGCCGGCACGGCCGAAGCGGCCAACCACAGCAGGGCGGTCAGCCACGGAAGCAGGCGCGAGGAACGCAGGTCCGGATGGGCGCCGGGCATCTCAGCGAGAGTGAATAACATGGCGGTAGCCGTGCAGGGTAGAGTGGACGACCGAGGGGAGGCCACGGAGCTGCACGGGTACCGGCCTGTCGACGGTCCGAAGGACCCTAGTCAGCATGGGGTCGCGCGGCCTGTCTCGCCTGCTGGACCCGGGCTCCGACGGCGCTGCGCAGGGGATCGCGGGCACGACGAGGCGGGCCCGGTCGACGTCGATCACGCGGCCGGTTTGGGGGATCGTTCGCAGGTGTTGCCCCGAGCCCCCGTTTTGGCCCAGATTACCGCCATGCGAGGCGTCCCCACGGCCCGGGCCCGAGCCCGGTTCCGGCTGGCGCTGGCGATGGCCGCCGTGCTCGGGATGGCCCTGGCCGGCTGCTCGTGCTCGGCTGAGCGTGCTCCGTGCGCCAGGGACGACGACTGCGCCGACGGCGAGGTCTGCTACATCGACGAGCTGTGCCTGCCCGCCACCACGGCTCGGCACCTGGGCGCGCAGGTCGGTCGCGAGTGCCGCGTGCTGGACGGCAGGCAGAGCGGTTGCTCCGAGACGGAGACGTGTCGGTTCGGCGTGTGCGATGGCAGACCCGAGTTTGCGGGGGCCGACGTGGCCGTCTCGGACGGGCCGGCGGCGGTGATGGTCCGCTGGTCGCCGGCGGTCGACCAGACGCTCGCCGATGAGATCGTCTACCACGTGTTCGTCGCCACCGAGCCCGGAGCGTACGACTTCACCGCCCCCGCCGTGTCGGTGACGGGGGAGGCGTGCACTCCCGACGCGGACTGCTCGACCGGTGAGAGCTGCATCGCCTCGGCTGGCGTATGCCCTCTATCGGCGCGCATCGAAGGGCTCGACGTCGATCGGCGCTACCACCTCGTCGTCCGCGCCGAGGACCAGTACGGGCAGAGGGAAGAGAACACGCACGAAGTGACAGCCATGCCCGGCTGCGTGGAGTTCGAGACGCAGATGCAGCCCATCTTCGCGATCTGCAGGGGTTGCCACACCGGGGCGGCGGCGCCGCGCCAGCTCGTGCTCGATGCGTTCGACACGCTCATGGTCGGTTCCGAGGTGCGCAAGGTCATCGTGCCCTGCCAATCCGAGCTGAGCTTCCTCTACATGAAGGTGTCCCAGGCCATTCCGCCGGTGGGCAACCGCATGCCCTTCGGCGGTCCCTACCTCGACGATGCGCAGATCGAGACCATCCGGCGGTGGATCGATCAGGGTGCCACGCCGACCTGTCCCGTCGACCGGAGCCTGTGCGCCAACGGATCTCCGCCGACGTTCGGCGGACTGCAGCGCGCGACGCTGATCGACGACACCCACGCCGAGCTGTGCTGGGATCCGGCGAACGACGACGCGACGGCGAGCGATGATATCGTCTACGAGGTCTACGAAGCGATCGCTCCCGGTGAGCAGGACTTCACCAACCTGCCGCGGCGAACCACGGAGCCGGGGCAGACCTGTACGACCCTGAGCGGCAGAATCCCCGGCGAGCAGTACTGCTGGGTCGTGAGGGCGCGCGACCAGTCCGCCAACTACGACGACAATACGGTCGAGCAGTGCCTCACGATACCGCCGACGACCTGCGTGGATTTCGAGGAGGTAGTCCAGCTCCTCTTCCGTGACCGGTGCATCCACTGCCACGGGGGGCCCACGCCGCTCAGGAACATGAGCCTCGAGAGCTACATGGGGGCCATTATCGGCGGCTCCACAGGAAACGAGGTCATAGGCTGTCTGCCCGACGAGAGCCTGATGTATCTGAAGATATCCATGGACTCCCCGCCGCGCGGAGTGCGCATGCCCGCTGACGGCCCGCCCTACCTGAGCGATGCGCAGATCGCAGCCATTCGCCGGTGGATGGAGGAAGGAGCCCGCGCGTCGTGCGCCGACCCCGATCCATGCTGAGTGCCCGAGCACGAGCCATCTGCTCAGTGGCCGCGGCGCTGACTGCGGGCTGCACGGACTTCGGCTACGCGGCCCGCCCGCCTCCCATCGTCGATAGCGGCGGCGTGGGACCTGCGCTCGACGGCTGCGTGGAGGGCCCCTCGGAACCGACGGTCATGGGCCCGCAGATCGGTTTTCTGACGCTGAGCGTCGACACGCCCAACCTCACCATCGGAGCAGGAGACGTGGTCACCTGGACCAACGCCTCGTCGCAGAACCACACGGCGTCCGCCGGTGGCCCCGGGGCCGATGTGCCCCCGGAGATGGGAGGCTTCGACAGCGGACTGATGGCGGCGGGCGGGAGCCAATGGGCCTGGCAGTTCTGTATCCCGAGGACCGTCGAGTGGTACTGCAAGACGCACCCCGCCATGATGAATGGCTACCTGATCACCATCGAGCTGTAGGGGCCGTGCCGTGGGGCGCGAGGGAGCGTCCGTTCCCGACAGGAGCGAAGGGCCGAGATCGTGGCCCGGAGGGCGGCTACCCGTTGCGGGAGGGCCGCCAAACCGATATGGAAGGACCCCGTGAGGCCGGTTCCGTCCCTGGTGACTGCCCTGATGATGCTGGCGTGGGCCGCGCCGGCAGGGGCCATCCCGCGCTTTGCGGCCCGGACCGGCAACGACTGCATCCAGTGCCACGTCAATCCTGGCGGCGGTGGGCCCCGCAACGCCTACGGCCGCAACATCTTCGAGCGGGCGTCGCTGCCGATGTTCTCCCGATCGAGCGCGGTGCCCGAGCTGACCCTGGATCTCACCGACGAGGAGCTTCAAGCGCTCGAGGAGGGTGCGGGGCCGTCGGATGACCAGGGCCTCGTCAACTTCAGCGGGGACGTGACCGACTGGCTCGCCATCGGCGCCGATCTGCGCGTCTCGTACATGTGGGTCCGGCCCGACCACGGGCTCCTGCCCGGCACCGACCCCGTCATCACAAGCGACTTCTTCGTGATGGAGGACTACCTCTACCTCGACGCGAGAGTGCACGAGAACGTGGAGATGGTCCTGCAGATCGGTCCCTACCTCGGGTTCGAGGCCTGGGGTCTCTTCCGCCTCTTCCCGGAGGACACGCAAGGCTTCAACCTGCTCGTCAAGGCAGGCCACTTCTACCCCACCTTCGGCATCCGCGAGGTCGAGCACCAGCTCTTCACACGTGAGTTCATCGGCATCGGCAACGCCGACCGCGACACCGGCGTGGAGGTTTCGGCCTACGCCGGTCCCGTGACTGCCACGGTGGCCATCCTCAACGGCACGCTGGGTGGCCTCGTGCTCGACTCCAACGGCACGGCCAGTCGCACGTTCGAGAAGGCTGTCGTCGCCCGCGTGAGCGCGCGTGCGGACCTGACCTGGGGGCGGTTTCAGCTCGGCGGCTCGTTCTACTTCAACGAGAACGCGGGCCAGGCCAACCCGCTCTTCGTCCGGAGCTTGCCCTCGGCCACGGCGCCGCTCGCCTCCCAGGGCCTCAACGAGCTGCGGTTCGGTGGGTTCGCCTCGGCCAACATCGGGCCGGCCACGTGGCTCGGCGATCTCGTGATCGTGCGCGACCGCTTCTACAGCAATCAGCTCTCGCCCATCACGGGCTACGCGAGCTACCAGGAGCTGAGCTGGACGGTCCTGCAGGGCCTCGACCTGTTGTCGACCCTCGAGTACATGGACCCCGACGTCGAGCTCTCGAACAACAGCGGCCTCCGTGCAGGCTTCGCCGTTGAGTTCTTCCCGTGGCCCTTCGTCGAGATGCGGGCGATGGTCCGGCGCCAGATCAGCGACACGTCGCCCACGGGTGGGACGTGGGATATCGTCCTGTTCACGCACCTCTTCATGTGAGCTCGACTTGCGGGCTATGCTGCCGCGGTTGTCGGCACGCACGCGGGCGGCGCGCAGCAGCATGGAAACGATGAACAACCCCCATTCCATGGCGGGACCGGAGCACCGGCCCAGCCTCGTGTCCTGGAACCTGACCGCAGCGTGCAATCTCCGATGCTCGCATTGCTACCTCGGAGCCGGGGCACGAGCGGACGGGGAGCTCGACACGGGCGAAGCGCTCGCCGTCGTCGACGAGCTCGCCGGGCTTGGCACGGAGATGCTGATCCTCACGGGGGGCGAGCCGCTGCTGCGGAGGGACCTGTACGACATCGCGCGCCGGGCGGCGGACCAGGGGCTCATCGTGGTGATGGGCACCAACGGCCTCCTACTGGACGACGACGTCGCGGTTCGGCTCGTCGCGAGCGGGGTCAAGGGGATCGGCGTCAGCGTGGATTCCGTCGATGCCGACCGGCATGACGCCTTCCGCGGTCTGCCAGGGGCGTGGCAGGGAGCCTTGCGCGCCGTGGATGCCTGTCGCGCGGCCGGGCTGCAAGTCGTGATCCAGACGACCCTCAAGTCAGACAACCTCGACGAGCTGCCGCAGCTCGTGGACCTCGCGAAGGCGAAGGGGGCGCAAGCGTTCAACGCCTACTATCTCGTGTGTACCGGCCGCGGCGAGCGCCTGACGGACATCACTCCCCAGCAATACGAACAGACCCTGGGCGTGCTCATCGAAAGTCAGAGCGAGCACCTCGGGCAGATCATGTTGCGCGCCAAGTGCGCGCCCCACGTGGGTCGCGTCGCGTGCGAGAAGGGCATCCCCATGGCCGGCAGCGCCGGATGCCTCGCGGGTCGAAGCTACGTGCGGATCGGACCGACGGGTGAGGTCACGCCCTGTCCCTACATGCCAACGTCGGTGGGAAATGTGCGCGACGGCGGCATCGGGACGCTCTGGGTTTCTGCGCCCCTGTTCCGGGACCTGCGCCGGAAGGAGCTCGGTGGTCGCTGCGGTCGCTGCGAGTACGGCGATGTCTGTGGCGGCTGCCGCGCACGGGCTCTCGCGCTGCTCGGGGATCATCTGGCGGAGGACCCTTGGTGCGTGCACGAGCCCTCGGACGGGGAGCGACGCAGCGCCCATCCCATCACGTGGACGCCGGAGGCGACCGAGCGACTCGCACGCATTCCGTCCTTCATCCGCGACCGGATTCGCGCCGGTCTCGAGGCCCATGCCCGATCTCGCGGGCTGCTCGTCATCACGCCGCAGCTGATGGCGGAAGTGCGCCGCAACATGGGGGGCCATCCCTTCGGAGGCCGAGGGCACCCCGCCGCGGGCGGCAGCTGATCAGCCTGACTTCGGCAACCGCTGGGCTTCGAGGAGCGCAGCCGCGACCACTTCCTTGACGGGGACGCGGTGCGTGGCCGCCAGCGATCGGCAGGCATCGAACTCCGGGGCGACGTTCGGGGGAAGCCCGTCGCCGTCCGCGATCTTGACGGGGACGGGGCCGAAGCGCGTCTCGACTTCGATGATGCGCCGCGGACGCTCGAGGCGGTCGCAGGCGCGGAGCCGCACTCCCAGCGTGGAGGTCTCTGCCATCAGGTCGCGAGCGAGGGCCTCGGCGTCCGTGGGATGCGCCAGCACAGAGACCATCACTCCCGGACGTCCCTTCTTCATGCCGATGGCCGTGGTCCAGGCGTCGAGGGCACCGGCCTCGAGGGCGCGCTCCAGGGCGTGCGCCGTGATCTCGGCGGTGCTGTCGTCCAGGTTCGACTCGAGCACGACCAACGGCCGGTCGCTCCCCGGTGACCTCTCGGCTGCGGTGGGTCGTCCGAGGATGACCCTCAGCACGTTAGGTCGGTTTGGCAGCTCGCGCGATCCTGCTCCCCATCCCGTGCGAAGCGGGCGCATCGCCGGCCAGCGCAGGAACTCGCTCGCCGCGGTGGCGACGAGGCACGCGCCGGTGGGCGTGACGAGCTCGGCGTCGACGCCTCCGTCGTACGTCGGCACCCCAAGCAGGCAGTGCACCGTCGCGGGCGCGGGCAACGGCAGCACACCGTGTCGGCTCGACACCGTTCCCCGACCGAGGGGCAGGGGAGAGGCGACGACGCGGGCGCCCAGGTGATCGAGACAAGCGGCCGTTCCCACCACGTCCACGATGGAGTCGACGGCTCCGACCTCGTGGAAGTGGACGTCGCTGACCGGAACGCCGTGGACGGCGGCCTCCGCGCGGGCGAGGCGATCGAAGGCCGCAACGGCGAGGGCCTTCGCGCCGGCCGTCAACTTCGAGGAGTCGAGGATTTCGCGGATGTGAGCGTGTGTCCGCTCGCTGTCCGGGTGGCTCGGTCGCACGATGAATCGACGCGCGCGAATGCCAGAGCGGACCACGTGAGCGTGCTCGATGTGGACCTCCGGGAGGCCGAGGCCCGCGATCGCCTCGTCGACGGTCTCGGTGGGCACACCGAGATCGAGCAGGGCGGCGACGAGCATGTCTCCGGCGACGCCGCTGCTGGCGTCGAAGAAGAGCACGCAGTCCCGGCCCGCCCCGCGCGCGAGCGGCCCATCCTGCGGCGTCACGTCGCTCACGTCGCCCCCACGCCGTTGATGAGGCTCGCCGCGTAGGCTGCGCCGAAGCCATTGTCGATGTTGACGACTGTGACGCCGGCAGCGCAGCTCGTCAGCATCCCGAGCAGCGCTGCAATGCCACCGAAGCTCGCGCCGTAGCCCACGGACGTGGGCACGGCGATCACAGGCTTGCGCACGAGACCGCCAACGACGCTTGCGAGGGCTCCCTCCATGCCCGCGACGACGATGACGACCGCCGCCCCGTCGAGTGCTGCCCTGCGTTGCAGGAGCCGGTGTACGCCCGCGACGCCGACGTCGTATAGGCGCGTGACGTCGTTGCCCAAGACCGTGGCCGTCACGGCGGCCTCCTCGGCCACGGCGATGTCGCTGGTGCCTGCGGTCACGACGGCCACGATGCCCTTGCCGCGACGCTCGGGGGGCTTGCGCATCAAGACCGCCGTGCGGGACACGGGATCGTACGTCACCTCTGGCATGGCCGTCGCGAGGGCGGAGCCCGTGAGTGCGTCGACTCGCGTGGCCAAGACGGTCTGGCCGTGCCTGTCGAGCTCGGCCATGATCGCCGCGATCTGCTCGGGCGTCTTGCCCGGCCCGAAGATCACCTCGGGGAAGCCGCTCCTCAGCGCTCGATGGTGGTCGACGTGGGCGAAGCCCAGGTCCGCGAAGGGCAGGTCGCGCAGGGCCTCGAGGGCCTCCTCCACGTCCTGCTCGCCGGCGCGGACGCGCTCGAGCAGCTCTCGCAGGGCCTTGGGGTCCATGGGGAGAGCGAACTATGGGGCTCGCGAGGGCGGAGGGTCAATCCGGCGAGGCGCTTCTCGCGAAGTGGTCCCAGCCGCCATGCTCGACGGGGACTGGGTTGCCGTCGGGGCCGAGCACCTGCACGCCCTCTGACGCGTCGCAGATCCGCCCGATGAGTGTCGCGACGCCCTTGGCCACGGTGCTGATGGGGGCGGTGAAGAGCAGCTCATAGTCCTCGCCTCCCGTCAGCGCGAGCATGAGCGGATCGAGGCCTAGCCGGCGGGCGACGTCGTCGTGGCCCGCGAGCAGCGGGAGCTCGGCCGCGAACACGCGTGCGCCGACGCCCGAAGCCTCGCAGAGGTGACCCAGGTCCTGCACCAGACCGTCCGAGATGTCGATGGCCGCCGAGGCCGTGCCTTGAAGTCGCCGCGCCGTGAGGATCTGGGCGGTGGGCCTGCGCCATCGCGTCACGAAGGGCCGCTCCAGCGCATCGGTTCCGTCGTGGCCCGCGCCGAGCAGCGCGAGGCCGAGGGCGGCGGCACCGACCTGCCCCGTCACGTAGATGCCCTCGCGCACCGCAGCACCGGCACGCTCGAGGGGTGCAGCGCGGAGGTTGCCGACGACGGTCGTGGTGATCGATAGCTGGTTGCCGGCTGCGAGGTTGCCACCCACGATGGCGCTGTCGTATTCGCTCGCGCCGTCCGCGACGCCGTCGATCAGCTCCGCCAGCATCGCGTCGTCGAAGGCTGGGGGAAGCACGAGGGAGAGGAGGGCAATCCGAGGCTCCGCTGCCATGGCCGCCAGGTCGCTCACGGCCGCAACGAAGGCTCGCCGGCCCAGCTCGCGCCACGTCGCCCAGCTCCGCCGGAAGTGCACGTCCTCGATGGCGACATCGACACTCATGGCCTGCGCGTGCCCGGTGGGCTCGAGGACCGCCGCGTCGTCGCCGATCGAGATCCGTACGTCTGACCGCGCGCGCGCGAGGCGCTCGCGGATGGCCGCGATACGGCGGAACTCTGCAGTCGTCATTTGCGCTCTAGCTCGGGCAACACCAGATAAAACGTCGTCCCGTGCCCCACTTTGCTCTCTAGGCGAACGATCCCAGCGTGCGCGTCCACGAGTCGCTTCACGATCGACAGGCCGAGCCCGGCGCCTCCGTGCTCGCGCGTGCTGCTACTGTCGACCTGGTAGAAGGCGTCGAATACTCTGGACTGGGCGTCCTCGGGGATGCCAATGCCCGAGTCCTCGACAGCGAATTCGACGCCACGCCGCGGCGTCGCCATGAGCACGATCCCGATGCCGTCGCCTTTGCTGTCGGCGATTTCGATGGCTCGGGCGCGCAGGGCGACCCGGCCGTTCTTCGGCGTGAACTTCACGGCGTTCTCGACGAGATTGAAGAGCACCTGCTTGATCCGGACCGGGTCGGCCTCGACGCCTCCGACGTCCTCCTCCACGTCTGTCGTGAGGAAGATCCCTTTTCTCCGCGCCATGGGAGCCACCGTGGTGACGATCTCCGCGAGGATCTCGGCCGGGTCGATCGGCTCCTTCTGCAGTTTCAGGTGCCCCTGCTCGAGCTTGCTGAGGTCGAGCAGCCTCGTGATGAGCGCCAGCAGGTCATCGCCTTTCTTCCGGATCGTGTCGGTGAATTCGCGCTGCTCTTCGTTGAGCGCTCCTGCCATGTCGGACGCGAGCATCTCGGCGTACCCGATGATCGATGTCAGTGGGGTACGCAGCTCGTGGCTGACGGTCGCGAGGAAGTTCGACTTCAGGCGGTCGAGCTCCTGGAGGCGCTCGTACGCCTTCTGCAGCTGAGACGTCTTCTCCGCGAGCTCGCGATAGCTCTCGCGCACGCTCGCCACGTGCATCTCGCTCGTGAGGTGAGCTTGATGGCTCGAGAAGAGGATGAGCTCCATGGTGTGCTTGAGGTGCCGCGCGAGCTTGTTGGCCGTGTCCTCGCGGGCGCGCGGCATCGTGGCTAGCTCTTCGCGGGCGCGCTCGGCATCGACACCGGGATCGATCGCGAGCAGTGCCCGGGGCACGGCGGTTCGTTCGGCGGGCATGTAGGGCCCGAGGACGAATCGACCAACGACCCGGCCTTGATACTCGATTGGGACGACGCGGTAGATCGCGCCGGTGAAGCACGGGTGCTGTATTTCGGATTCGTCGGGAAGCAGCTGTTTGACCTGTCCCACGGTCACCGTACAGGCGATCCGACCTCCGTGCAGGCTGTTGACGTACTTGCAGATGCCGTGCTCGTCGTGGACGTCAGCGACGAGGCTCCCCTGGCCGGTGAGCACGCGCAGCGATATCCCGAATAGATCGAAGAACGACCGGCACATCTCGGTGAGGGACTCCCGATCGATCACCTCGTCGAGGCGCGCGATGTCCGCGAGCACCGAGGTCGATGAAGGTGTCCGCGTCATTCGCGAGCCTCTCTGGGCGGGACGGCTGTTCCGACGCCCAGCTTGGTCACGAGCTCCTTCTGCACCGCGGCGGGATCCAGGTTGAACTTGGCATGCAGTTGGTGCGCGCGTTCGAGATGATCCCACGTCAGGGTCGACAGACCCAGGAAGGTCTCGATCACTCCAACACCGCGGACGGCAATGGCCTTGTGGACGGGCTCGCGTCCCCGCTTGGCCAGGGTGTCGATCTCCTCATCGGGGCGGATGTCGTCCATGTCTCGCTTGTTGAACTGGATGACGAGCGGGATCGTGAACGGATCGAGCCCGTTCTCACGCAGGTTCTCCTGCATGTTGAGGAAGGATTCCTGGTTTGCCAGCGTCTCTACGCGCTGCGAGTGAGCGATGAAGGCGATCCCGTCAGCGCCCTGCAACACCAGTCGCCGCGTCGCATTGTGGATCACCTGCCCCGGCACGGTGAACAGCTTGATGCGGACCTTGAGGCCACCTTCCGTCGTGAACGTGAGAGGTAGGAGATCGAAGAAGAGAGTCCGATCGTCCCGAGTCTCGAGCGTCATGAGGCGGCCGGCGACATCGGTTGCCACCAGTCGGTGGATCGCCTGAAGGTTGGTGGTCTTGCCGCTCAAGGCCGGCCCGTAGTAGACCAGCTTGACGGTCAGCTCCCGAGCCTGGAAGTCCAGCTGCAATCAGGGTCTCCGTGCCGCCAAAAGAGTAGGGGCCCGCTACGCCCGGTGCAACAGGAGCAGGGTCGCCGCGAGGATCATGGTGGCGGTGACCAGCAGGGCGACCAACAACAGGACGACCCGCGGACGCTGCGGCGGTGTGGCGCGCTGCGTCTCGAGCGAGAGCATGGCGACTCGTAGCAACTGGGCGATCTGACCGGCAGCCATTTCCGCGCGGGCCGGGTCCGTGTCGCGGACCGTCCGGTATCGTCGGCCGGCTTCCGGCAACCTGCCCACGGACGCGCACAGGGACACGAAGCGTTTGTGCGCCTGCTCATCACCCCAGGCCTGCTCGAGGGCCTCCCAGGCGGCCGCGATGGGGTCGGGCTCCTCCTCCACCGACCCATCATATCGAAACCGCACCCCTTTCGCGCCAGCGTGGGCACGCGTCTGCGCCGACTGGGGTCGGGAGACCCCAGAATCCGGGGGCATCGCGGAAGTCCAAAAGCACTGTACGGACCTGTTGGGGTTCGCAGACCTCAGCTCCACCCGGCCCAAAACACGGACCCGCTCGCGTCTCACCCCACGGAAGCTCTTTGTATTCAGGCACTTGACCTGATGAGAAAGAAGTTGACAGTCCGCTCGACCCGCCCTTACCGTCGCCCTGCGGTGGTAAGAAGTGGCAACTAGTGCCAATTCACGGCTCGAGGTGGCGGTGGACGGGTAGGCGTGGGTGTTCAGGGGACGTTACGAGCACGCAATCGACGGTAAGGGACGTACGTCCCTTCCGTCACGTTTTCGAGAGGTCCTCGCGGCGAGCGGCGAGGCGCGTCTCGTGATCACGACGGGCCTCGACGCATGCCTCGTGGCCTACCCGATGAACGAGTGGCTCGCCTTCGAGGATCGCCTCGCGAGGCTGCCGCAGTTCGACCCCACCGTTGCGATGCTGCGGCGCATCTACGTGTCGGGCGCCATCGACTGCGACATCGACAAGCTCGGCCGCGTGCTCATCCCCGCCAGCCTGCGAAACCACGCGGGCTTGAAGCGCGAGGTGCTCTGGGCCGGCATGGGGCGCCATGTCGAGCTGTGGGCCAAGGACCGCTTCGAGGAAATGCGCGCCGCCGTGCTGGACGACGACGACAAGCTCACCGAGATGGCGCGCAGGTTGGCGGAGCTGGGGCTGTGACCGCTGGGCTCCATCACGCGCCGGTTCTCCTCCATGAGACGCTGGCCCTGCTGGCTCCGCGCGACGGCGGTCTCTACGCGGATACCACCCTGGGCTCGGCGGGACACGCTGAAGCCATTCTCGAAGCGAGCAGCCCGACCGGGCGCCTCATCGGCATTGACCGTGACCCGCGGGCCGTTGCGCGTGCGCGTGAGACCCTGGCTTCCTTCGGGGACCGCGCCGAGATCTTCCATGGGGAGATGGGCCAGGTGGGCGGGATCCTCGCGCGGGCGGGAGTTGATCGCGTCGACGGACTGGTGGCCGATCTCGGGATCAGCTCGGTTCAGCTCGACGATCCGGAACGGGGCTTCTCGTTCGCCCATTCGGGGCCGATCGACATGCGCATGGACACCTCGTGCGGCGAGACGGCCGCCGAGCTCATCGACCGCCTCGGCGCCGAAGACCTAGCCAACCTGATCCACGCCCTGGGCGAGGAGCGGCGCTCACGGGCCATCGCCCGGTCGATCAAGCGGGCCGCCGAGGCGGGCGAGCTCGCCACGACCGAGGACCTGCGCCACGCGGTGGTGCGCGCCGTCGGGCCGAGACGCGGTCGCATCGACCCCGCGACGCGTACCTTCCAGGCCCTGCGCATCGCCGTCAACGACGAGCTCGAGCAACTCTCTGCGCTCGTCCAGGGACTCGCGGATGTCCTCGTCGACGGGGGCGTCGCCGCGGTGATCTCGTTCCATTCACTCGAAGACCGGATCGTCAAGCACGGTTTTCGTGGAGACCCCCATCTCGAGCCCCTCACGAAGCGACCGCTTCGTGCAACGGAAGGCGAGCGCGTCGAGAACCCGCGGTCGCGCAGCGCGAAGCTCCGGGCTGCCAGGCGCCGTCCGCGCGCGCACCCCGCGGAGGACGGCGAATGAGAGCGCGTTTCCTCGCCCTGTGGGCAGCGGCGGTCCTCGCGACGGCCGCGGCCTTCGTCGTGCATCTCGCCTTGCGCTTCGAGACCGTACGGCTCGGATACGAGGTGGGGCAGGGGCGCAGGGAACAGCGGCGCCTCGTGGAGCAGCGCCGACTGCTAGCCATCGAGGCCGCGACCCTGGGGCAGGCCAATCGGGTCGAGGCCATCGCCCGCGGCACCCTGGGCATGGAGGTCCCCGACCCCTCTCGCGTCGTCCCCGTAGAAGGCCGCGCACGCGGCCGCGCGTCCGGGAGAGTGCGGTGAGGAACATCGATCCGCGCCGGCAGCGTTGGATCAGGGTGAGGATCGGTCTCCTGGCTCTGCTGTTGCTGTGCGGCGCGGGGCTCGTCGTGCGCCGTGCGTTCGAGCTGCAGGTCGAGCGCGGCGCAACGCTCCGGCAAATGGCCGAGGAGCAGTACCTCCAGAACATCCGGCTCGCTCCAAAGAGGGGGACGATCTACGACCGACACGGGGCGGAGCTGGCGGTCAGCGTGGAGGTCGACAGCATCTGGGCAAACCCGCGGGAGATCAGGCGCGCAGATCAGGATCCGGTGGCCGTGGCGGCCAGGCTCGGATCGGTCCTCGACATCGACGAGGCGCGCATCGCCCGGCGATTGGCCTCCAACCGGTACTTCGTGTGGATCGAGCGGCAGGTGACACCACGCCAGGCTGCACGGGTTCGTGCCTTGGGCATCCCCGGCGTTTCCATGAGCCGCGAGGCGCGCCGGTTCTACCCGAACCGTCAACTAGCCGCGCACGTGCTCGGCTTCGCCGACATCGATGGCGTCGGCATCGAGGGTCTCGAGCTCGCCTACGAGGAGCGCCTGCGGGGCTCGGTGAATGCCGTGCCCGCGATCCGGGACCGCCGAGGGGCCGTCGTCTTCTCCGAGCAGCTCCTCGATGACCGCGCCACACAGGGCGACGACATCTACCTGACCATCGACAAGACCATCCAGCACATCGCCGAACGAGAGCTGGAGCTGGCCGTGCGCACGTTCGAGGCCCACGCCGGCAGCGTCGTGGTGATCGATCCGCGCACCGGCGAGATCCTAGCCATCGCGAACTACCCGAGCTTCAATCCGAACGATCCCGGCGGCGCGCCGCCGGCCTCTCGCCGCAATCGAGCGATCACGGATCGCTTCGAGCCCGGTTCCACCATCAAGCCCTTCACGATTGCGGGCGCGTTCGCCGCGCGCACGATCCGCACGGACCAGCTGATCGACTGTGAGCACGGGGCCATGCAGGTGGCGGAGTACACGATCCACGACTCGCATCCCTTCGATCTACTCACACCGGCCCAGGTGCTCGCGCACTCGAGCAACATCGGCACTGCCAAGATCGGGGCCACCCTGGGCAGGGAGGGGCTCTTCCGCGTGCTCCGCAGGTTCGGTTTCGGTTCGACGACTGGTCTGCCGTTGCTGGGCGAAACCCAAGGGAGCCTGCGTCACTACCGGCGCTGGTACGAGATGGACGCGGCGACGATCGCCTTCGGCCAGGGCGTGAGCGTCACGACGGTGCAGCTCGCGACCGCCATGAGCGCCCTGGCGAACGACGGACGGCTCATGCGACCTGTGCTCGTGAGCCGCGTGAGCGATGCCGAAGATGAAACGGTGGAGGAAACGCTGCCGGTGGTGCGACGACAAGTCGTGCCCGCGAGCACCGCTCACCTGGTCTCCGACATGCTCACCGCGGTCACGGGTCCGGGCGGCACCGGGGAAGAGGCGGCCATCGATGGCTTCCTCGTCGCAGGCAAGACCGGCACAGCGCAGAAGGCCGACTACATCGGCGGCGGCTACTTCGAGGACCGGTGGCTCGCGTCCTTCGTGGGCTTCGTCCCGGCGGAGCAGCCCCGACTCGTGATCGCCGTCACCATCGACGAGCCGATCATCGCGCACTACGGCGGGATCGTGGCCGGACCCGTGTTTCGCCGGATCGGCGAGGCGGCCCTCCGGCACCTGGGTGTGCCGGCGACGAGCGGCGGAGAGGCGCTGGTGGCGCACGCGCGTGAGCAGCGCGAGAGAGAGTTGGCGGAGCGGCGCGAAGCACGTGCTCGGCGACTTGCCGGGGCCACGGACGAGACCCCCGTTGCGACGGGCGACGGTCCGCACCCGGCCGTGACCGAGCGGGTCCCGGTCGAGGGGGAGACCACCGTCCCCGACGTCCTGGGACGCACGGCCCGCGCTGCGCTCGTCAGCCTGAGGGAGGCGGGCGTCGGGGTCACCCTCTTGGGTTCGGGGGTCGTCGCCTCCACGGAGCCGAGCGCCGGCGCGGTCGTCGCCCGTGGGTCGCGTGTCGCCGTGGTGCTCGCCCCACCCACCTACGACAACCCGGCGCCCCCGGTGCCGCCCCGGGAGGACCAGTTGGCGGCGGTCACGCCACTAGCCGCAACGGAACGGAGGAGGCGGTGACCCCTCAGGTGACCGTCGCGACACTGGCCCGGCTCGTGGGGGGGCGCGTGCTCGGCGATGGTGCCCAGCAAGTACACGGCGTCGCCCACGACTCTCGCGCAGTCCGTCCAGGCGACCTGTTCGTCGCCGTGTGCGGCGACAACGTGGATGGATCGAAGTTCGCGGCAGACGCGGTCCGAAGGGGCGCGGTCGCGATCGTGTCCGAGACCGACTTGGCGCTCGACGTCCCCCAGATCGTGGTCGACGATGCGCGCAACGTCCTCCCGACGGTCGCCGAGGAGACGTTCGGGCGGCCCACCCACAGCCTTCAGGTCGTCGGCATTACGGGGACGAACGGCAAGACGACGGTCGCGTGGCTCATCGAGTCCGTGATCGCGGCGTGCGGAGGCCGGCCGGCGCTGATGGGCACCGTGTTGTTCCGCGGTCCCCGCTCGTCCCTTCCGGCCCAGCACACCACACCCGAAGGCGACGACATCTCGCGTTTCGCGCGGACCGTGCTCGATGAGGGAGCCACCCACCTCGTGATGGAGGTTTCGAGCCACGGTCTGGCGCTCTCGCGTGTGGAGGCCGTGGATTTCGACATCGCCGTGTTCACCAACCTCACCCAGGATCACTTGGACTTCCACGGTGACCTCGAGGCCTACGGCGCCGCCAAGGCACGTCTGTTCCTCGAGCTGCAGCCCGCCCATGCGGTGATCAACGTCGACGACGCCTTTGGTGCCGCCCTCGCCTCGCGCATCCGCATTCCACTGTACCGCTGCTCCACCACCGCGGGACCCCACGTGGAGATCGGCGTTCGCGAATGGGAGATGGACCGGTCCGGGATTCGCGCCACGGTCGTCACGCCCGCGGGAGAGGGAAAGCTGCGCAGCCCGTTGATCGGTGCACACAACCTCGAGAACCTCCTCGTCGCGACCGGCTGCGGGCTCGCGCTCGGCTATGGCTTGGCCACGGTGCTCGAGGGCCTCGCTGACGCCAAGGGGGCACCTGGCCGGCTCGAGCGCGTGGAGCACGACGGCGACGTGGCCGTTCTGGTGGACTACGCGCACACACCCGATGCGCTCGGGCGCGCCCTCGCGGCCCTTCGACCGGTCACACCGGGCAGGCTCATCGCGGTCTTTGGATGCGGTGGCGATCGGGACCGAGGCAAGCGCGCGCAGATGGGGGAGCAGGCCGCGCGGACAGCCGACTTGTGCGTGGTCACGAATGACAACCCGAGGACCGAGGATCCGGACGCGATCATCGCGCAGATTCTCCCCGGGGTTGCCGCGGCGGGTGTTCCCGAGATCGAGGTGGCACAGCTCGGCGACGCGACCTCCGGTTTCGTGAAGCTCACGGATAGAGCCAGCGCGATCGACCTCGCGCTTCGGGCCGCCCGCGCTGGAGACACGGTGCTGATCGCCGGAAAGGGACACGAGGACTACCAGATCATCGGGACCGAGAAGCGGCACTTCGACGATCGAGAAGTGGCGCGCGCCACCATTGGTCGACTCGCGAGGGAGGCGTAGGCCGTGGCGACGCCCGTCCCTCTCAACGAGGCCCGCTTCGACGTGGACGAGATCGTCCGGGCGACGGGCGGCACGGTGATGGGCTCGAGGGGGGCTGCCGTGGTCGGCGTCGCCATCGATTCGCGCGCGGTTCGGCGCGGCGGTCTCTTCGTAGCCCTTCGGGGACAGCACCTGGACGGGCACGACTTCCTGGGCGACGCGGCGCGGGCAGGGGCGGCGGTTGTGCTCGTGCGGCGCGGCGCGCGGGCCGACGTCGAGGCGTCCGTGACCGTAGTCGAGGTGGAAGACACCCTGCGGGCGCTCGGCCACCTCGCGGCGTCGCATCGCCGTCGCTGGCCGGGCGCCGTCGTGGCCATCACCGGCTCGGCCGGCAAGACGGGCACCAAGGAGCTGTGCGCGGCGGCGCTCGCGGCCGACGGCACTGCCGTGCTGCGCTCGGCCGGTAACCTCAACAACCTCGTCGGCGTCCCCATGACGCTCTTCTGCCTCGGTGACGAGAGCCGAGTCGCGGTCGTGGAGCTGGGCAGCAGCCGTCCGGGTGAGATCAGAAGACTGACCGAGATGAGCGCGCCGGACGTGGGCATCGTGACTTTGGTCGCCGCGGCTCACACGGAGGGGCTCGGGACCGTGCAGGATGTGGCAGCCGAGAAGGGCGCCCTGCTCGCTTCGATGGCGCCGGATGGCACCGCAGTCGTGAACGCGGACGACCCCCTGCTCGGTGCCGTCGCCGCGAGTGCCTCCCTGCGACGCATTCTTCGGTTCGGCCGCGCCGCCTCGGCGGATGTTCGACTCGTGTCGCAACAGGTCGACGGCCAGCGAGGCACGCGCTGCGCCTACGCTGTCGCGGGACGACCGGGTGAGCTGAACGTGCGCCTTCGGATGCTCGGGGAGGGCGCGGCGCTCAACGCCGCAGCCGCCCTGTGCGCCGTGCTTGCGCTGGGATCGGATCCCGACGTGGCCGCGTGTGCCATGGAGCAGGTGCCCCCCACGCCGGGCAGGATGTTCCCCTGCGCGGGTTCGGGCGGCACCCTCCTGATCGACGACACCTACAACGCCAATCCCCGGTCCATGGCGGTCGCGCTCGAAACCGCAGCCGTGCTGGCACGGCAGCTCGGTGGTGGACTGGTGGCCGTGCTCGGCGACATGAAGGAGCTCGGGGCGCGGTCGAGCGAAGAGCACGCGGCCGTGGGGCGATGTGTCGTCGATCTCGGCGCGCGGATCCTCGTGGCTTGCGGGTCGGAGATGAGCGCGGCCGCCGCGGAGGCCAGGGCGGCCGAGGCCCCGACGATGGCGGTACACACCGTGAGCGACGCTTCCGAAGCGACAGCGCTCCTGCGCGGCGCTCTGCGCGCTGGGGACGTGGTCCTCGTCAAGGGCTCCCGTTCCATGGAGATGGAGCGGGTGGTGACGGCCCTGCGGGAGGGAGCGTCGTGATCTACGAGCTCCTCTACCCGCTACACACGCACCCGTCGCTCGGGTTTCTCAACGTACTTCGGTATGTGCCCTTCAGGGTCGTCGCGGCCATGATGACCGCCCTCCTGCTGACCTTCGGGCTCTACCCCTGGTTCATCCGCAGACTGCAGCGCAAGCAAGTCGGTCAAGTCGTGCGTGAGGAAGGGCCCGAGACCCACCACGTGAAGGCCGGCACTCCCACGATGGGCGGAGCGCTCATCCTGCTGTCGCTCGGGCTGTCGACCGTACTCTGGGCCGACCCGAGCAACGCCATGGTGTGGGTCGTCATGTCCATCACCGCTGGATACGGGGCCATCGGCTACATCGACGACGCCGCGAAGATCCGGCGCAAGAACAGCGCGGGTTTGTCCGGGCGCTACAAGTTGCTCCTCCAGGCGCTGATCGCCATCGGCGTGTGTGCCTGGCTGTGGCACGGGGAGGCGGGGCTCCCGGCGGACTGGCTCGAGGTGCGCAATCGCCTGGCCGTGCCCTTCGTCGCCTTCGAAAAGCACCCGATCACGCTGCCGGCTTGGCTCTATCTGGGCTTCGCCGCCTTCGTCATCGTGTCGACCTCGAACGCGGTCAATCTGACCGATGGACTCGACGGGCTCGCGATCGGCCCCGTCATGATCAACGCCGGCGCTTACATGGTTCTCGCCTACGTCGCAGGCGTGACGTTCTTCGGGCAGGACATCGCCGGCTACCTGGACATCCCTTCCATCGCGACTGCGGGCGAGCTTGCGATCTACTGTGGTGCCGTCATCGGCGCGGGTATCGGTTTCCTCTGGTACAACACCTATCCCGCGCAGGTGTTCATGGGTGACGTGGGGTCGCTCGCTCTCGGCGGCGGCCTCGGCACCCTGGCCGTCGTCACGAAGAACGAGCTCCTCTCGGTCATCATCGGCGGCATCTTCGTGGTCGAAGCCGTCAGCGTCGTCGTCCAGGTGCTGGTGTTCAAGACGACGGGCAAGCGCATCTTCCTGATGGCGCCCATTCACCACCACTTCGAGAAGAAGGGGTGGCCCGAGCCGCGGATCATCGTCCGCTTCTGGATCATCTCCATCATGCTGGCGCTCGTCGGTCTGGCGCAGCTGAAGCTGAGGTAGGCGATGGAGCTGGCCGGACAGAGGATTCTAGTCGTCGGTCTGGGCGCGAGCGGGCGCGCGGCCGTGCGTCTACTCACCCAGAGGGGTGCCCGCGTGGTGGCGAACGACCTCCGCGACGCCGGGGCTCTCGGCGACGCGGCCGAGGAGCTCAGAGCCTTGGGGGCGGAGCTGGTGCTCGGCTCCCACGACGCCGCGCTCTTCACCTCGGTTGACCGCATCGTCGTCTCCCCCGGGGTCCCGCCCCTGGCTGCGCTCGATGCGGCTCTCGAGGCGGGCATTCCGATCGCGAGCGAGGTCGAGCTCGCCTCCTGGTTCCTGGCGGGCACGGTGATCGCCATCACCGGCACCAACGGCAAGAGCACGGTCACCACGCTCGTCGGCGAGATGTGCAAGAGGACCGGTCGTCCGACCTTCGTGGGCGGCAACCTGGGCACACCGCTGGTGGACGTCGTGGAGTCCGAGGCCAGCGGGCCCGAGGGGCTGGCCGTCGTCGAGCTCTCGAGCTTCCAACTCGAGCGCGTGGACAGGTTTCGAGCCCATGTGGCCGTGCTGCTGAATGTCACGGAGGATCATCTGGACCGGTACGGGACCTTCGCCGAGTACGCTGCCGCAAAGGGTCGCATCTTCCACGGACAGCGAAGGGACGACGCGGCGGTCGTGCCTGCAGCGGATCCCTTCTGCGCCTCGCTCGCCCGTGCGGGCGCCGCCGCCGTGCTGCGCTTCGGCGCCCCCGACGGAACAGTAAGGGCCGAGGGCGGTCACATCATCGACTCCGAGACGAGCCTGTCGGTCCCGATCTCGGCCCTGCGCCTGCGCGGAGGCCACAACGTCAGCAACGCTTGTGCTGCCGTGCTTGCAGCCCGGCAGGTCGGCGTCGCCCCCGAGGACATCGAGGCCGTCCTCCGGTCCTTCGCGGGGCTGCCGCATCGCATGGAGCATGTGCGCGATCTGAACGGCGTCGCCTACTACGACGACTCGAAAGCGACGAATGTCGGTGCCGCCGTGGCCGCCATCGACGGCCTCGAGCCCATGGCGGGTCGCGTCGTCCTGGTGGCAGGAGGCAAGGACAAGGGTGGCAGCTACTCCTCCCTCCGCGAGCGCCTCGAGAGCCGAGGTCGGGCGGTGATTCTCATCGGGGAGGCGGCTCCGCTCATCGAAGGCGCGCTCAACGGCGCGACCGTCGCGATCGAACGGGTCGGGAGCATGGACGAAGCGGTGGCTCGCGCCCGGGCCCACGCTCTCCCTGGGGACGTGGTGCTGCTCGCGCCCGCGTGCTCGAGCTACGACATGTTCACCTCGTACGCGCAACGCGGCGACGTGTTTCAGCGCGCGGTCGGGGCGCTCCGGGAGGGCTCATGAGGAGTCTCCTGGGAAGCGTCCTCGCGCTGGGCCGAAGACGCGGCGAGCCCGCTCGGCGTCAGACCACGCCTGCCCCGCAACACAGCGCGCCCGGAGCAACCGAAGTCCTCGGTCCGGCGGACGCCCTGCTCACCGGTGTCGTCGTAGCGCTCGTCGCCTTCGGCGTCGTCATGGTCTACAGCGCGAGCGCCGTTTATGCCGCCCAGCAATACGAAGACGGCCACCACTTCCTCGTGCGCCAAGGCATCTACGCAGTCACCGGTCTGCTCCTCCTGGTGGCCGTCGCCCGCATCGACTACCACCGGTATCAGCTCTTGACCTATCCGGTGCTGGCGGGCGCCGTCGTGCTGCTCCTGCTCGTCGTCCTGGGCGTCGGCAGAGCCGCCGGCGGTGCCACGCGCTGGATTCAGGTCGGTCCCATCAACATCCAGCCCTCCGAGGTGGCGAAGCTGGCCCTCATCCTGTGGCTCGCATATTCGCTGTCCAAGAAGCGGCTCAAGATCCGTTCCTTCACGGTCGGCTTTCTCCCGCACGCGCTCATGGCGGGGCTCCTGATGGTGCTCTGCCTCGAACAGCCGGACTTCGGGAGCGCCGTCATGATCGCGCTCCTGACCTTCGTGCTCCTCTTCGCCGCGGGCGCCAAGACGGGCTATCTCATTGGGGCCGTCCTGACGGTGGCGCCGGTGGCCTACGCGCTGATCGCCACGTCGCCCTATCGGATGCGGCGCATCGAGGCTTTCCTCGCGCCCTTCGAGCACCGCCTCGACGAGGGATACCAGATCTCGGAGTCGCTCATGAGCTTCGGCTCGGGTGGCATCACGGGTCTCGGCATCGGTGACAGCCGCCAGAAGCTCTTCTTCCTCCCCGAGGCGCATACCGATTTCATCAGCGCCATCATCGGCGAGGAGCTCGGGTTCATCGGCGTCTGCGTCGTGATCATGGCCTTCGTGGTCGTCGTGGTCCGCGGTCTGCAGGCCGCATTCCGGGCGGCCGACGACTACGGAACCTACCTCGCCGTCGGCATCACGATGTTCATCGGGCTGCAGGCGTTCACGAACCTCGCCGTCGCGCTGGGCATGCTGCCCACCAAGGGGCTCGTGCTCCCATTCATCAGCTACGGCGGATCGTCGCTGCTCGTGAACTGCGCGGCAGTGGGGATCCTCCTCAATGTTTCTCGTCCCCGGCGTTCGCCGGAGGACAGCACCGAGGCGGGCCGGGCGTCGGGGGCGACCGACGGACGCTCGCGTAGTGGAGCAAGCCTGAGCCGCGTGCACGGGCGCGCTATCGAGGGAGGCGCAACATGATCAAGCGGGTCATCGTGGCCGGAGGCGGCACGGGTGGGCACCTCTTCCCCGGCATCGCGGTCGTGGAGGAGCTCCGGCGCCGGCAGCCGGACGTGGACGTGCTGTTCGTCGGCACCGAGCGCGGCATCGAGGCGCGCGTTCTGCCGGCCATGGGCGAGAAGCTGGAGCTCATCGAGGTCCTTCCGCTCAAGGGGCGGAGCCCCGCGGAGCTCGTGCAGGGTCTCTCCCGGCTTCCTGGCGCGCTGGCTCAGGCCGTGTCGGTCGTGCGTCGCTACCAGCCCGACGTCGTGTTGGGCGTGGGCGGCTATGCGTCCGGACCGGTCCTGGCCGCGGCGGCCGCCCTCGGTGTGCCAACAGCCCTGCTCGAACAGAACGCTCACGTTGGGCTCACCAATCGACTGCTCGCGCCCGTCGTGGGCCGCGCCTACGTCACCTTCCCGGAGACGGCCCGGCGCTTTCGGGCCCGCGGTGTCCGGGCCTGTGGCAACCCGGTGCGACGAGCCTTCGTCGATGCCGCCCGCCGCGCCGCCGTGGACCCGGACGGCTTCGAGGCGAGGGCGCGCCGCATCCTCGTTCTGGGCGGATCCCAGGGTGCGCAGGTGCTCAACCAGGTCGTCCCTGCAGCGCTCGCGAGGGCCGCGGTGGGGCTCGAGGTCGTGCACCAGAGCGGCGCCGCGATGCGGGACGAGGTGCGAGCCCGCTACGCGGAGATCGGGGTCGAGGCGACGGTGGTTCCGTTCCTCGACGACATGGCGAGCGCCTACACCTCCGCCGCGATCGTCATCGCTCGCGCCGGGGCGACCACGGTCGCCGAAGTGAGCGCCGTGGGGCGCCCGGCGATCCTGGTTCCGTATCCGCACGCGGCCGATGATCACCAGAGACGCAACGCCGA